>Ga0209535_1001354_pt1 | contig 16814 bp, 24 predicted proteins | sample LinPmetageLP28_FD_184041 | JGI IMG/M metagenome (GOLD analysis project Ga0209535, IMG submission 184041) | Marine viral communities from the Pacific Ocean - LP-28 (SPAdes) (version 2) | ecosystem: Environmental > Aquatic > Marine > Oceanic | place: Pacific Ocean | collected 2009-08-22 | reverse complement strand
TTTTTTTAATATTATTATTATAACCACAAGATGATCCAAAAGTAATCATTGTAGCTCTTTGTTGATATTGTTGCCAATAAGCTAACATATCAACATTAATACTATTATTTACTATCCATTGTTCACCTGGATGGTTTTGGCAATAACCACCTGCAGCTGTTTTTACAGCTAAATGTATAATAAAATCATAGAAGTTTTTTTCTAATGACCACATACTATCAAAATTAGTTGAATTTATTTCTGTAACTTCAACACCTTCATGCAATAATCTACTAACTATATGCTTGCCAACAAAACCTGTAGCTCCTGTTATTAATACTTTCATATTATAAATTTGTATATTTTTTATTATTATCTGTAATTACCATTTCATATGCTAATGCTAATTCTTGAATACCATCATCTATATTATACTTGGGTCTCCAACCATAACTTTCTAACTTTTCATTTGATACTATATAATTCCTATTGTCAATATCAGTTGAAAATTCATTCTCAATTATAACTAAATTTGGGTAATATGTCTTTATTTTTTGAGCTAATTCCATTTTATTTAAATTAGCATCTGATAGCCCCACATTAAATACTTGACCATTTAATTTATCATAATTTTTAATACAAAATAAAAATGTTTCTGCTATATCACGAACATGAATGTAATTTCTTTTAAATTTAGATTGGAATAATACTAAACATCCTTCAGTTATAGTTTTATAAACAAAATCATTTACTAGTAAATCAGTACGCATTCTAGAAGATGAACCAAATACTGTAGCTAATCTTAAACAAATACCATTCTCCCAATCCATTATATATTCTTCAGCTTTACATTTAGTAACAGCATAATGTGATAGTGGATTAAACGGAGATTCTTCAGTAATAATACTATCAGAACTGCCATATTGACTATTAGTATTAGGCATAATTAATTGTTGATCTTTTCTTAAGTTATCAACTATAAATTCTATTTGGGTATAATTAATAGCAGTTGATAAATTTTTATTAGCATCACAAGCCGGTGCTCCTACTATTGCAGCTAATGGTATTATAATATCATTATTAATAATATGAGGCAATAATTGTTTTTGATTAGTAACATCACCTTTAATAAAGTTAAATCTCGTTTCATTGCATAAATGTAATAAAGATGTTTGTTTATATATTAGGTTATCATACACAGTCACATTATACCCTTTATTTAATAATAATTCTGCTAATACTGATCCAATATAACCAGCTCCTCCTGTAATTAATACTCTTTTACTCATATGATATCTGCATTTTTATCACGTAAAGATAATATAGGATTATCAATAGGCCAAGGTATATTTAACTTAGGATCATTCCATTTTACTGTAAATTGTGAACCAGGGCCTCCATATAAAGTAGATTGTTTATAACTAAACATAGCAGAATCACTCATCACTAAATGTCCATTAATATAACCTGGGGGTATTAGTATTTGATTTCTATTTTTATCATTTAAAGGAAACATATCATATTCTAAATAGGTATCACTATCCTCCCTAAAATCTACTACTACTTGTAATAATGAACCATAAAGACACTGAACTAATTTAAATGTTTTTGTATCACCATGTAATCCTCTTAATGTATGTTTTACTGATGTACTAATGTCATCTTGTCTAAATGTTATGGGTTTATTATTATTAACTAAATGGTCAAATATACTATAATTTTCTATATTCCAAGTTTCAATATATTCACCTCTATAATCATAGTGTATATCAGGTTGTATAATTGCTACTTCTTCTAATTTTTTGCTAAATTTATATTTCATTTTTATTAATTTTTGCAGTACCTTTTTTCTGTACTACTTGGGTTGCACATTTATTTGCAAATTTAATTGCTTCTACTATATTATATGTTTCTAAATAATTTCCTACTAATCCTGCTAAAAAACTATCACCAGCACCACTAGTATCTTTTACGTCTACTTTCTTAACGGGATATGTATTTCCTTTATATTCTGCTCCATTGGATCCTCTAGTTATTATTAAACTATCTTTATAATTATTATCTATAAACTTTTCAGAATAACGGTATTCTACATCATTTATTTTTATAAATGTTATATCTTTTACCCAACTACCTATCTGTTTTTTAGTATCTAAAAATGTTATAGGGTGTTGTTTTGATATATATTTAATTGTGTTTTCATCAATAAATCCTTTACAATAATCACTAATAACTACAGCATTATAATCTTCCCAATTAATACTATCTAATGACTTTTGTGCTATTGGGAATACATCATCTTCTCCTTCATCAATTCTAAAAAACATATGATTTGTTTTACTATCAACATATCTTGTTTTTTTAATTTTATTAGCATTCGAAATCAATTCAACCTCTATCCCTAACGCTTCTAAATTATCTACCACATTCCCAGCCATTCCTAAAGTACTAACAAAAGACTCTGGTTTTAGAATTGGAACTGGTGCATCCGGGCAAAATCTACTAGCTGTGCAGTAAACATATTCATCTAAACAACTATCACCTATTACTAATACTTTATTCATGTATTATTTTATTTAATCGTTTACCTACTGCTTGATTAGTTTCATCAGTAAATTCTTCTTTTGTTTTTATATTATCGTTTTTAGTAATATAATCTTTATATTGACTTAAACTATACTTATAATTTTCAGTTACTACCACATTTCTAATAATATACTGACTAATATCTTTACCCTTATTAAATTTATAGTAATCTAGTAAATTCATTATGAATGTATCATCAGGCCCGTAATGACCCAAATCATAAGTAAAATCAATTAAATCTCTAAATAAATTAGCTGATAGTAAATTACACCAACCAGAAGCAAATTTAAACCTTTGTTTATTTGTATCTAAAAATATATCTTCATCATTACGTTTATATAAACTATAACCATCAAAACCAAAGTAATTATCGTGTGATGCCGGTATATTAATGTAGTCTTTATTAACTAAAACATCCCACGTTGTATCCCATAATCTATGAATTTGGGGCGTTACAATACAATATTTACTCATATCATCAGCTTTATATGACGCTATTAACATATGAATAGTATTATCTGGAAATATCATATCACTATCAAACCAAATAAAGGCATCTACTTCATCTTTATATTGTTCTAAAAACATAGTTTTATAACTAAATGCACCTAATATCTTATCATTATAATTTACAGTTGAATCTAATTCACATTTATCTTTTACGATATTGTTAAGTTCTTTAAATCTATTAACAAAATAATCTGATTTTAATTTACTATCTCTCCAATTATAAAAATAAGTAGATAAGTTTAAATAAGGTGAAAATATAATCTCATCTTCTACATGATTAAGATTTCTTCTTAACTGATGTATAAATGTTTGATAATTATCTATCTCATAAGGTGATATGTGAATACTTATGTGATACTTCATAAATTGTTTATCTTAATTAATCTATCAATCCACTCTTCTATTCGCTTAAAGAAATCACTATTTTCTAGTGCTCTTTGATAATTAACCTCAATAAATGGTTTCATGTCATAGTAATCTTGAGGTGTTAATTTATTAATAATATCCACTAATTCATTTTCATCTTCAAAATGTATAATACCTCTATCATCATAAAAATCTCCTATGTAAGGAGCACCCCAATAAATTGGAACTGTTTTAGTACAAAAACAATCTATAATTTTATCTGTGAAATAGTTATTATGTTTTGAATTCTCTACTGCTACATGAAACATAGCATTTCTATTCCATAATTCTTTTTTACCTTCACCTTCAATTGGATTACCATTTGGTAAATCATTACCATCTGGTCTATTATTTTTTTCATGATTAAAATCACTTAAATAAGGATACCATTTATGTGGTATTTTTATTTCTGATTCCTTATCAAATATTCTATGTCTTAAATGATGACCTTCAATTTTATTTAATGCACCTCTTAAAAAATTAACTTCAAATACTCTTTCTTTATCATTAAATGATTTACAGTATTCTAAATCAATATTACGTTCACCATGAGGGAATATTTCAGAGTTAGGTAAATTAATATCTGAATCCCAACTTAATACAGCTGAGTATAAATGCCCCCATTGTTTAGCATAATTATGTAAACCAAAAAATTCATTTGGTTCATTTATTAATAATATATTAATAGGATTAATTGATAATTCTTCAGGTGTAGCAATCCTATCATTAAATATAGAAATAGGTTTATCTTTAAACCTTTCAATACTACCAATCCTCTTTTCGTATCTTTCTTGAGGTATAAAATTACTAAATATTACCATGATATTTCCCAGTCTTTAAAGTCAGCTGCTAAACAGTCTATTTTATAATCTTTTCTACCGCCTACTTTTTCTTGTATTTTATTCTTAGCTGTATTCCTAATCCCATTTAAACCATGAGTTAATTCTAAATCATTCCCCTCTTTAATTCCTTTTCTATAATTAGATTCATTATGCCAAATGTGTAAATTCATTTGTGATAAAACAACTACTGATCTTATTAATTCAGCATCAACACCTTCTAAATTAATATCATGCATTATGTCTTTTATTTCTTGTGCATATTCATCTTTATGATCTGGTATGAATACTTCTTTTAGTTGTGCTATTGATAGTCTATCAACTAGTTCACTTAATGTTGGTAAATATTTTCTACTCATAATGTACTGTAGTAATTATTTTGTTTTACTTGTTTTTCTATGTCTTTAGGATGATATAAACTGAATGCCTCTTCTTCAAGAAGATCAGAATATGTACTATAACCTGTTAGGACTTCATGTACTTTATTTACCCATTTAATTTTAGGATGATTTTTATAAATTCTCCATTGAAAATCAGGCCAATTAACCCAATTTTTATCATTTACTCTCCACCCCCATTGTCTAACATATTCTTCAGTTAAGCCATATACTTTATTAACTCTAGGTACTCTAATTACTTCATTATCTGGATTGCTTAGTATTATTTCTGGTAGATATTCCATTAAATCTATATGTGGTATTTCGTCTGCATCTATTTGAAATATCCAATCACCATCACACATCTCAGTTAATTTATTTTTCCAATTAGCAAAATGCCCATCAAATTCACCGGGCATCCAAGCAATCTCACAATTAACTGATTTTGCTCTTAAAAATTGTTCTATACCCTCATGACCTTTATTAATGTCATATAATACAACAATACTGTCTTCAAAGCGTTTGTGTTTTAGCAAAAAGTTAACTAATCTTTGAATTTCTACAAATTCATCACAAACTGTTATTGCATAACTTATCTTCATCTTTGTCTAATTGGTTGATGTAATATAATAACTTATCTTGGGGTTTCCAACCTAAAAGATCAAGAGCATTATTATTTTTACGTAATGTTTTTTTATAATTTCCTGCTTGGTTTGGTAAATAATGAATACTACATGAGAATTTATCTTTAAACATTTTACTTACTTCATTTATAGAATAATTAATACCTGTTCCTAACTCCCAAGCATCCTTCTGTGTATTTTTATTTATACTTACTTTACATAAACCATCAACAATATCATCAACATGAGTAAAATCTCTCCTTTGTTCTCCATTACCTACTATAGTAATAGATTCATTATTATTTATCTGATTTCTCCAAACACCAATAACTGCAGCCCAATCACCTTCTACTATTTCATGAGGACCATATACATTATAAAATCTACATATTTCTACATCTAATTTAAAAGATTTTTTATACATTTTACAAAGTTCTTCTCCTAAATATTTACTAGTGGCATAGGGGGAAATAGTATGATCATGCCATTTAGAAGATGATCCGGCATATATTACTTTAACTTTATTTTGTTTAGCCCAATCAAGTACTGCTTCAGTACCTTTTGTATTAACTCTAAATGTTTCACTTGGATTTGAAAATGAAGGTTGAATTCTACTTAAGGCAGCTAAATGGAAGCATAAATCAAACTCATTTAATTCTGCATTATCTCTATTTTTCCATTGGGTGATTTGCTCTATATCACAATCATGATATGTTGCTCCTTCTATATGATTTTCTTCCTTACCACTATCATAATTATCTAAAGAATGTACATCATGACCTTCTTTAACTAATCTTTTAATTAAATTAATACCAATAAATCCTGCACCTCCTGTTACTAATATCCTCATTATTTTTCTTCTGCACTAAATACTCCAATATAATCTAAAGCTTCTACAAAATCATTATGAGCAAATCTTTTTTCTGTAGTCATATCCATTCTCCATTCATAAAATTCACCTTTTTTCCCAGGTATTGGGAATTTGGATTTTTCTTTTTCGGTTATTTCTACAGCTTTTACTCCAGCCCACTCATAATTATCTTGATTAACTTCTGCACCCTCTTTTCCAAAATCTCTAGCTGCTGTAGCAAATACCATTCCATTTTGAGGTAAATTTACTGTTTGAGGCATCCATATTAATCCTTCTTCATCTTCACCTAATAAGGCTTTATATAATTCCGGAAGTATATCCATCTGTTCTTCAAAAAATTTCTCACCTTTTTTCATTACTGTTGAAGTTTGGAAACCACAACCATAACATGAATAAAGAGTTATTTTATTTACTTTTTGTGTATAGCAAGCGTCTCCCCCACATCTGTTACATTTTATTAAATTATCATTTTTCATTACTTTACTATTTTAAGTTTATTATTTTTTTTAGGCATTTTAATTTTATCTATACCTGGTAGTTTTAATTCCATTTTCTTTGGTAATTCTGGTATATTTTTATTAAATATTTCTTTAATTTTTTTAGTCATTCCCTCAAAACTGAATTCCTTTCTGGATAATTTACCTTGTTTTTTAGCTCTTTCTAACCAACCATCATAATGATCATAAACATCGTGATATAACCCATTAATATATTGATGGTCTATGTCAAACCATTTAGCTCCTTCAATTAGTAACCCTTTAACTTGTGCTGATCTGTCTATGTCATTAAGTGTTCCCCCACATAGACCTACATAATCTTTATGTAAAAAGTCTAAATGACCAGACCATCCAGAAGCTATTATAGGTTTATTTATTAAACTAAATTCTAATAGAGGTCTACCAAACCCCTCACCTTTAGTAAAACTAACCATAGCTTTAACTTTTGGATGGTTATATATTTCATTCATTTCTTGATCTGTAAATTCCCCATGTAATAAATAAACAGATGGTAATTTTTTTCCATCTATACTATCCCTAATATCATCTATTTTCCTTTGTATAGTTTCTTTATCCCCTATACTAGCATTAACTCTACAGGTTTTCAAAATAAGAGCAGGTGGGTTTTTATGATTTTTAAAAGTTTCATAAAATGATTTAACCGTAAGAGCTATATTTTTTCTATCATGACTAAAATTTCCTTGCATCCAATGTCCTACTACTATATAGGCAAAATCTTCAGACATAGAATTTATACTGTCATACAATTCTTTATTCTCAAATTTTTTAATAGTTTTATAAATATTTAAATTACCCCCTTCAAATAATACTTCAATAGGTTTTGTAATCTCAACAATATCATCTTTATTTCCACTATTTTGGTATTTTGATTGTTGGAATACGTGTTTTGAATGTTCAGATGATGTTAAAATTAAATCCATTTTATTACATCCTTTTACCCATTCTATATCACAAGTAGTAGTTTCAATACCAGCTGTTAAACCAATATTATATTTCCCCACAGCTTGAAATTCATTAGGTACAGTTATCATACACCAATAATCTGGTTTTTCCTTCAATCCTGGTATTATTAACTTTTCCAAAAATCCCCATTCTTCATTATTATTTTTAATAAATCCTTTAGTAGTATTACCCCATCTTTGGGATAATATTTTTACATCATACTTATCTAATTCAACTATAGATTTAACAAAATCTCTAGCTCTAGCTCCATAACCACTATAGGTATCAATTGGGCAACTTACAACAAATGTATTTTTCATATTAGTATATTAATTTATGATTTAAAACCTTTCTATCTATATTAGTATCTTTAGTAAATGTAAATTTTGATTTAGGTTTGAATTTATTAAATAATTCATCCATTCCTTCAATTATCCTATTAGACATTTTTTCAGCTGTAAATCCAGCTTCATCTCCTAATACCCAATTTCTACCTACTTTACCTACTCGTTTTCTTTCTTTATCACCCATATCATATAATGCTTTTATTTGTTTAGCAGCATCTTCGGCATCACATCTATCATCCCAAATATAAGGTGTTCTAGGTGAGCCTACTAAAGATAAATTTGTTGGAAAAACAGGTAATGCCCACTCACCATGATTTTTATAAGTGCCTTTATGGTTAGATGGAAAATTTTCATTAAACTCAATCCAATTACCCTTTTCATCTTCAAACCTCATTTGATCTTGCATCCCACCTGTTGTATTAGCAATAATTGGGGTTCCCGTTAATAAAGATTCTGTTAAAGCTAACCCCCATCCTTCTGCTGATGATAATAATATAGTTCCATCAGCATAATTATATAAATAACTCATTTGTTGAGTTGAAAACCTACCTGCTGATATTACAATATTGTGATCTTCTTCAGGAAATAAAAATCTTATTACTTCTGGTATATCAGTACCGTGTTCATCTATAGGTGTAGTATGAAGTACTAATTGACATTTACTCCTTTCCTCTTTACTTAAAGTATCTAAAAAATATTTCCATGCTAAAATAGTATCTGGTATGCATTTACGTCTTATATTTCTAGAATTAAATAATAATTTGAATTTCATTTTACCATCTTTTTCTAAACTTTCTTCTAATTTTTTAAATTCTTTATCAAATTTATTAATTGGGGTAAATATTTTATGATCTAAACCATGAGGAATGTATTTAATCACCTTACTTTTACATCTTTCTTTACCTAAAACCATTTCATTAATATTTTTGGTTTGTTTAGAAATACCAAATAAAGCATCACATGAATCATAAAAATCTCTATTATACATAGGAGCTGGTAAATCGTCCCAAATATTTAAATATGCTATTGGAATGTTGGCTCTAATTTCATGTTCTATAGCAAATAACCATTCAAAATAACGAGGATCTGTAATAAGAAGTAGGGCATCAATTTTTTCTCTTTCAATTATTTCTCTTAATAGATCAGGATTACCATAATGATCACAAGGGTATAATAAAACACTAGCATCATCTATACCTAACTTTTCCCCAGTAGCTTGAGATAAATCAATAATTTGTTCTTTTTCAGGGTGTTTAATAGCTCCTGCTAATTGAACCCAATTATATCTATGAGCTGTATTTGTTACTATTTCTCTACCTACTGTAGCTACACCTGAATGTACTCTAATATCATCTGTTAATAATAATATTTTTTTTCTATCTTCTTTTTTAATATAACCTTCTTTCATTTCCAATAACTATTTTTAATTAATCTTCTAGGTCTAATTTTACTTGTGAATTGATTTGTTTTCTAAAATCTTCATTTGTTAAATATAAGTATAATGAACGATCTGCTAGTTTTTGGAAACTAAATTTACGTTTTACACACTCAATTTTAAAATTTTCGAATAAATCAGCTTTTACTTTTACACTTGTTAGTGTCATGTCTTTTGCGTTTGCCATAATTTTTATTTTTGTTTATATTTGTCTATACATATATGCAGATTATAAATTCTTACCAATAGCATTGCATAATTCTGCATTTGTTTTGTAAGGACAAAAGGTACAATTCCATTTACTTGGATTTGCCCTAAATATAGTATCCTTATATGACCCATCCAAGTTAAAAGCTTTTTTTATAAACTCATTTAGATTTGTCGTTGCTTTATTTAATTTTACTTTACCCGAAGCTGGTACAAATTGTTGTATTCGTTTTTGAGGATAATCTCCATCTACATATACTTTTCTTCTAACTATAAAAAACTCAATGTCAATATTTTCTAATGGTATATTGTATTGTTTACTGAAGAAATATTTGTATAAAATAAGTTGGAATTGTTTACTTTCGTCTTTTTTAGTCCATTTATTCCATCCCTTAGTACTGGTTTTTATGTCGATAATTTTGAATGAATTTGTTGGTTCATGGTACATTACGACGTCTAAGTAACCCATGTATTTTACGCGGTTAAGACGCAAATTTGGCGCCATAACTATAGGTACCTCACAACCTACTAAATGCCATCCTTTTTTATTAAAATAAGCACCTCTTTGTTTTTTAAAGAATTTTAGTATTTCTTTACCATCATCAAAAAATTCTCTTAATTCAGTTGGAGAACTAAAGTGTTGGTCTTTATTCTTTTTATAGTCATTGGCATAACATTTTCTTAAAGTATCCTCAAATAACTCTTCAATATTAATTCTATCAGCTTCAGCACCACTTGTTTCATACATTACATCTAAATAATGCTGTAAGACTTCATGTAATGCTGTTCCAAATGTCATATGAATACTTTGTTCACTAATTTTATGACCATCTCTATATTGAAGTGACCATTTTTTGGGACATTGGGTAAACATTGACAATTGAGAATATGATATATTCTTTTCAACTGCAAAATTAACTGGTGAAGGGGGATTATTTCTAATCTCCCTTACTATTATTGGAACTTTTTTAGCCAAATTATTTTTTCCATTTATCGCGACCTACTAAAAGACCGATTATGCCATAATTAGCTATATCTATAAATGTATCTTCCATACCTTCACCTTGAACGAATGATCGACCATTAATTAATAGATTTTTTAAACGTGAAATTTTATCTGTGAGTCTAATACATAAACCAGTTAGTGAGAATTTTTTATCATCCTTGCTGTTTAAAATATCACCACCTAAAGCAATGTTATTTAAACCATAATCCATATGTTTACGAGCAAACATTTCATACATTTCTCTACCAATATTTTTAAACTCTTCAGATAATTCTGGATATTCGTTTTCAAATATTTCCACTGTTTCAGATACGGTTGTTCCCTCTAACTTTTCTTGGGCTTTAATTTTATCAGATCTTTCTAAATATTTTTTTACACTATCCATTTATTTGTCCTTTATCATTAAAGTATTTTTCTAATACTTCTAGTCTTTCATCTGAAGAGGCAAGTAATTTAAGAGATTCAGTGCAATTGTCCCAATAATCTTTGGTTGAATGGTCACCTATACCTGCTGGGTAGTTTGTTAGTAAGTTAATACTAGCTAATGCTTTAGCTTTATCTGCTTCAGCTTCTGCCTTTAAAAATTTGTATACTTGTAAATTCATATCGTTTTTATTATTTTTTTAATTTCTTTTTTTTCATAACCTAAATCACTTAATACTTCAGTGACACCTTCTTTTCCTAATATGGGAATATACGAACTAGCTTCATCACTTCCAATCGATAATTTATTAGCTATGATAGTTGCTAGTTCTTTTGAATTTTTTTTATTTTGATTCTTAATATATTTATTCCATATCTTTCTTTTAGGAATCATTTCTCTATAAATAGTATAAATCTCTTTTTTATTTTGGGGACTTATATTCTGTGTAAAATTGACTATATCAATATAACTCATATTCATAGATAAAAACCTATGTACCATATAAGAATTCCAATCATCCCAATCTTGTTGGGTAAAATCCTTAGGTGGTGTTTTTTTAACTGTTATTTCATTTAGCCAATCAAATACCGTCATTTATATTAAATCATCTTTATATTCTTCTCTGATTTCTGGAGGTAATGTTAATCCTACTAATTTCTTAGAATCAGGGCAATAAAATACTGGAATTGGCATAACTGCATCCTCATCAGTACCTGCTACAAATTTTGATACACTACGTAATAATACACCTTGGGCAAATACTTTATTACCTTCTGGTGTTTCAAATGGAGTTGTATCTTCTAATTTTACGTTTGGTTGTCCTACTGGGTTTTCACTCATTTTTTTAAATTTAAATATTAATTAATTGTTTTATTAAGGCCATACAGTTTATTTCTTTATCAATTCTAAAATTAGATTGAAAACTATATTCATTTATATGTATTGCTACTGTGCCTTCTTTTCCAGGAGCAAAATCCGAAGCATTATCAAATAAAAATCGATAAAATACTTCAAAGTCTTTAACATTAGCATTAGCTATTATTTGTCTTATTGTATTAAATTTAGGTGAAGATGTTGATAATTCCTTAACAACTTCAGTCATATAATTAGAGGATACTAATGCATCCTTATCTAATTTTAGTACGTTATCTTGCGTTGATACTTGTATTGTATTAAGCATTTTACGAACATCAGGGTAGTTATTATTAGTAATTGTTTCTAAATCACTTACACTACACTTTATACCTTCCTTTTTAATTACTTTCATCAGATGTTGAATAACATCTTGCTTATTAGGAGGTACTATCTTTAATGTTTGACATCTTGACTGTAAAGGATCTATAATACGTTCAATAAAATTACAAGTTAAGATAAAACGAGTAGTTCTTGAAAAGGTTTCGATTACATTCCTTAAAGATGCCTGTGCTTGTATAGTTAGAAAATCTGCTTCATCTAATATAACAACCTTGATAGGTTTGAATGACATAACACTTGCAAAACCTGATACTTTATCTCTAATTGTTTCAATACCTCTTTCGTCAGAAGCATTAATATAAATATGGTCACATTCTATATTTTTAACAATTAATTTTGCTAGAGTTGTTTTACCAGTACCTGCTGGTCCATAAAATATTAAATTTTGAATATCATTTTGACCAATATAATTTGATATTGATTTTTTAATATTTTCATTACCTACATAATTATCTATGTTTGTAGGACGATATTTTTCTACTAATAATCCGTGATCTTTCATAACCTAAATATACAAAATATTATTTAATTTTCCAAACTTAAACTCCTTGTCTAAATTCTCCATATAATGAATACATTTTTTCTTCTTTTGGAGCTACTTCTTCCTCAGTTGAATGAATAGCATATAATTTACTTCCCATAGGATCTAATCTATATTCACCTTTAAATCCTGTTTTATGTAAATATGCTTCTAAAGTTTCAGTTAAAGTAGGGTATACTTGTTTTTTAGGATCAGCAACGAGTTTCCACCTGTCTCCAGGTGGTACTCTTGTTGCTATTAGCTCATTATGTTCATTAATTACTGTTTCCATATTACATTCCCATCATTGAAGGGTCCATTTGAGGTTGTTGTTTATCATCCTTAGGCTCATTTACTACAATACATTCTGTAAGTAATACTGTTCCGGCTACTGCAGCTGCATTTTCTAATGCAACTCTTGTTACTTTAGTAGGATCGATAATGCCTGATTCTTTCATATCAACAACTTTATCAGTTTTGATATTATAACCAGCCCATGTACCATTTCCACTTTCAACTAAACTATATCTGCCTAACATTTGGGCTTTAACTGAATCATGTCCTGCGTTTATAAGTATTTGTTCAAATGGTTTACCACATGCTTTATAAACAATTTCAGCTCCAATATTGCAATTATCAATAGATTCTCTAGCATATAATAATGCTGAGCCTCCTCCCGGTACAATACCTTCTTCAATTGCTGCTTTTGTGGCATGTAACGCGTCATCAACTCTATCTTTTTTTTCATTCATTTCAGTCTCATTACGACCTCCCACATGAATAATAGAAACACCTCCACACATTTTAGCTAATCTACTTTGTAATTGCTCACGTTCAAATTCGCTTTCTGATCCTTCAACTTGATGAGATAATTCTTCTATTCTTTTATTAATAGATTCTTCATCACCTTTACCATCAATAATAGTTGTCTTATCTTTACCTATAGTTGCTGTTCTTGCTTCACCAAACCAATCCCAAGAAAATTTATCTAATTTCATTCCTTTTGATTTATCAAATACTTGACCACCAGTCATTATAGCTATATCTTCTAAAATTAATTTTCTTCTATCACCAAAATCAGGGGCTTTAACAGCACATACACTTAATGTACCTCTTTGTTTATTAACAATTAAAGTAGCTAAAGCTTCATGATCAATATCTTCAGCTATTATTAATAAGGATTTAGCCTGTTTTGCTACACCCTCTAAAATAGGTAATAATTCTTTTACATTAGTAAATTTGTGATCTGCTATTAAAACACTAACATCACTTAAAGTACTAGTCATAGTATTATTATCTGTAACAAAATAAGGTGATTTAAATCCTCTATCAAATTGCATCCCCTCAACTGTTTCTAAATATGTTTCACCAGATTTACTTTCTTCAATATGTACTATTCCTTCATCTCCTACTTTATCTAATGCTGTTGATATTAATTTACCTATTTCTTTATCATTATTAGCTGAAACTGTTGCTACTTGTTCTAATTGATCTTCGGATGAAATGTCTTCTGATATTTTACTTTTTAATACCTTAATAACATCTTCTACAGATTTATCAATTTCTCTTTTTATTTCAACTGCATTAGCTCCATTATTTAAGTGGCTTAACCCACCTTTAATCATTTCTCTAGCTAATAATGTTGATGTAGTAGTACCATCTCCAGCTTTATCAGCTGTCTTAATCGAAGCATCCTTAACTAAAGTAACACCTAAATTTTCAATTGGATCTTTAAGTGATATATGTTTAGCTACTGTTACACCATCTTTAGTAGATTGTACTTGTCCATGTTCTTTTTCAATAACAACATTTCTACCATTAGGTCCTAATGTTGATACTACAGCATCTGCTAATGTATCAATACCTTTTACTAATTTTTCTCTCCCTTCTGGGCCAAATTCTATAATTTTACTCATTGTCTTCTAATTTTATGTCATTAATATATGCTTGTTCTTCTTCAGTAACTTCTGTTTCTGCTAATATGTCAGCAACCGTTGATTTAACTCTTGCTAGTATCTGGTTTTCTGGTCCTACATAATATTCTTCACCATTGTGTTCTACTTTAGTAAATCCTTGAGTAGGTAATACTACTTCATCACCTACTTTAATTTCAGCAGGTATAAAATGTCCCAAATGAGTATGTTGACCAGGTCCAACTGATACTACAATACCATGTTCATTTTTATCTTTTCCCATGTCTGGAACTACAATTGATCCATACATTTCTTCGTTTTGTTCAATCGGTTTAACGATAACCGCATTAAATAGTGCTTCTAAATTCATAGTCCTTTATAATTTATTAATGTTTCTAATTTTAATTTCAATTCATCCCATCTATCGAGATACTCGCTTACACTAGTGTAATTTTCTTTACTATTATTATGTAATTGACACTCTGCTATTTTATTCAAAGCACTTCCAAAGTGGGAATAATGGGCTACAGGTTTTTCATAATCTACTCCTTTACTATCCTCAGTTCTTAATCTATCTGAATCAGGAGTAATTACTTCATATACTGTATAACAGTGTGAGTCTCTACCTATGTAATAAGGTTTTAATAATGGGTCTTTAATTGTTTGCATATAACTTTAATTTTTTGTTTACGTAAATATACGAAAACTAATTCAGTAAACCAACCTATAGGGCGAACTTTGTTGGTTACTTTTTAATTAATTTTCAAAACTTTTGGCGCTGCTTCTTTTGCAAATGGTACTGTTACTATTAACAATCCATCATTAAATTTAGCACTTGCCTTATTTGGTGTAAATTTTGTTCCTAATTTATAAGCTAAATTAAATGAACGTTTTGCTATCCCTCTATGAATATATTTTCTTTCAGGGTCTGGTGTTTTGGCCTTGTCATAAGAAAAAGTAATGCTATCTCCTTCTAGCTTAACTTCAATAGCATCTTTAGGGATGCCAGTGCAAGCTAACTCAAAAGTTAGACCTAGATCATCTTCAAATATATTAATTGGGTATTGTTGTTTGGCTTCTGCAGCCGGTGTAAATTGTGCTCCTGCTTCAAACAGGTTACGAAATAATAGATCATACGGGTTGTATAATCTTTCTAAAAATTGTGTACTCATATCACTTTGTTTTATGCTGTCGTTAGATCAGCGGTTAATAATTGTTGTTAAAAAAATACTTACGCCCTAAGGTCAATTTATAATACATATACTAAAAATCAGTTTCTGCTTTCCTTACCATATAGTACTCACTAGTAACTTCTTCATTACTAAATTTAAATTCAATTAATCCCATAGAACTAATTTTCATTGTTCCTTCTTCCATATCCTTATTAGCATGAATAATTGTTTTAAATGTGTCTGAATTATATGGGATTTTCATATCTTCTTCAGTTATATTACCTGATATTTGATATGTAATTTTATTATTATGTCCATGCTCATCACCAAATACGAATTCACATACATTTTCATCATCTAAATTAGTAGTTGTTGTAATTAACATATTGTCAATGCCTTGTAATGCACTTTTAGCTTTTATTAAATTATCCATATCTTCTGTAGTTAAATTTAAATTAACTACAAATTCTGGAATATTTACTGTACCAACTTTAGGTACTAATAAGGGATCAGATACAGCATATGTTAAATTAAAATTTAAATCTGATATTTTTAATTTTGATATTAATTTATGTTGTTTTTCTAATTCTAAAAGTAAGTCACCATTACAGATACTAATTAAACTTGATAATTTTTTAGTATTATATATAGCTAATTCACTATCTTCTAATGGAAAATCCTTACAAGTTACTTTACCTATTATATCTGCTGTGGGAGACATAAAATCTATTGAAAGGTTGTTGTTTTCAGTTTTCCATTTTACGGCTTCACAAACATTTAAATAATATTTGCTAATTACTGATTGTAGTATTGATTTATTTATCATAAGTTAAAAAACATTTGTTGGTAAGGATTTAAATTTAGGGTCCAACCTAAATCACTATAA
>Ga0209535_1001353_pt1 | contig 16814 bp, 22 predicted proteins | sample LinPmetageLP28_FD_184041 | JGI IMG/M metagenome (GOLD analysis project Ga0209535, IMG submission 184041) | Marine viral communities from the Pacific Ocean - LP-28 (SPAdes) (version 2) | ecosystem: Environmental > Aquatic > Marine > Oceanic | place: Pacific Ocean | collected 2009-08-22 | reverse complement strand
AGCAGACTCAATGCCAGAAGCACGAGTGTCAGAAGAAGCGAACTCAGCTAGGGAGAGCGACTCTTCCTGGCTAAGACGTAGTTCTAGGGATGAATCCTTAGAGGCACGTAGTGACTCTTCAGCAGCGACACGGGTTGACAAAGAACCATCACCAGCAGCACGATTAGCCTCTTCATCACCAACACGACTGTCGATGGATGTTACGTCGCCGTTTGTAGCAGCGATTTCAGCAGCCAAAGCAGACTCAATGCCAGAAGCACGAGTGTCAGAAGAAGCGAACTCAGCTAGGGAGAGCGACTCTTCCTGACTAAGACGTAGTTCTAAAGAAGAATCCTTAGAGGCACGTAGTGACTCTTCAGCAGCAACACGAGTGTCAACAGAAGCGACATCACTGTTTGTAGCAGCGATTTCAGAAGCCAAAGCAGCTTCGTCAGCAGCGACACGAGTGTCGATGGATGTTACGTCAGCATTTGTAGCAGCGATTTCAGCAGCCAAAGCAGCTTCGTCAGCAGCGATACGAGTATCTACAGAGCCGAACTCAGCTAGGGAGAGCGACTCTTCCTGGCTAAGACGCAATTCTATGGAATTATCCTTAGAGAAACGTGTGGACTCTTCATCCATAAGACGATTAGTAACGGAAACAATAGAACCAGATAGAACAGTATCAGCAGCAGCACGAGCAGCTTCTTCAGCAGCAACACGAGTGTCGATAGAAGCGACATTTGCGACTTCCTCACTTCTCATGTTACTTAATACAACATTTAACTTATCTTCAGCAGAACCGTTGGTTGGATCTTCTGCGTGCATTACGTCAGCAAGACCACCATTGGTATCAACCATAGACTTTTGTAGAACTAAACCAGCATTATCACCCACTTGGATTTTAGCCATGTTATTACCTCCATTAAGAGTTATTTGGACCGACGCAGAGTCTACAGCAGAATTGTCATTTGTAGCTCTGAGTTTATATGAAACCGTTTCTGTAATTGCAACTAATTTAGAACTGAGTCCTAAAACATCTTCGGTACTACTAAGTATACCTCCGACATATTTAAGTAACTCTAATTTTGTTTCCCCTGAAACACTCCAAGAGAGTGTTACAGAATCTCCACTATTAGCTACCGAAGCAGCGGAAGTAGAGAAAGAACTTATAGATGGATTTCCACTATGAAATGTGATTGGTTCAGCAGTAGCAGGAGTAAAGTCAGCCTGGGTAAAAGATACAGCATCTTCTGTCCAGAAAAAATCTGCTATATAACCCTTTACACCTGTCGCACCTCTATCAGTATCGGATCCCAATACAATTGTATTTGAACTTGTAATACTATAGGTATCTGTAGAAGAAGCCTTTTGGACACCATTAATATAGAGTACAGATGTGCCAGAACTTCTTTGGACCATAACATGGTACCAATTACCAACAGTCCAGCCACCGGTCGGCGAACCTGACATAAGATGGTCGTGATTACTACCACCACCAGACTCAACATAAACCTTAATACTACCATTGTGATTATAGATCCTTAGAGGTTGGCAGTCTTCAGAGGGGTCGGTAACAAATAATCTGTCCCAGGATGTAAGCTGAGTTGAGTTAAACCAAAAACCTACAGTATAGTCTCCAGTTCCTACATCAAAAGTATTATCAGGAGTGAAAGAGACAGCCTGATTAAAATCAGACATGTACATTGATTTTTGCCCAAATATTGTTTCGGCTGTAGACATCGAAACACTATTGTGTTGATGGACCGTGACATTACCGAGGGCATCTGTGAAATTTCCATCATAAGCTTTAAAATGCATTTTAGCATTAGTTGGCGAAAATACAGCCATACTTTTATTCCTCCGAAAAAAGAGAGAAATATAACTTATGAAAAACTATTTGGAAAACTTATATGTAACTTATCGTTTTACAGAAACGGTCGTTGTCTTCGGCAGTTTGTATTACGAACGACACTGCCTTAAACGTCTTATATAGAATTCTATTCAACCTTTTTTACATTTATTTTTAGATACAAAAAAAGCCCCCCGAAGGGAGCTTATCCTGTTGGAGGAAGGAGAGGGATTCGAACCCTCGGTAGATTGCTCTACACAGCATTTCCAATGCTGCACCATCGGCCTCTCGGTCATCCTTCCAATGGTGACCCTACGGGGACTTGAACCCCGGTTACCGCCGTGAAAGGGCGATGTCCTAACCACTAGACGATAGGGCCACTACGCTAGAATTGCACTTCTTGGTGGAGATAGAGGGATTCGAACCCACGACCTATACGTTGCTAACGTACCGCTCTACCAACTGAGCTATATCCCCATAGGTTATAACTTTAATACATAGTTTTGCGGGCACCTAAAATTACTTATTAAATCTATGATCAATCCAAGACTTAATATAATACATAACAGCAAGCCAGCCCGAGAAAAGAAGTCCATCTCCATAACCCAAACTATTCCACACTTCTACAAATTCCATTTTATTTACCTTTCTGGCTGCTCCTGTTGGACTCGAACCAACGACTCGCTGATTAACAGTCAGCTACTCTACCAACTGAGTTAAGGAGCAATAACTTAAAAGCAGTTTATAGACTTGCTTAGGTCTGTGGAGCCGCTTATCCGATTCGAACGGATGACCTGCTGATTACAAAACAACTGCTCTACCAACTGAGCTAAAGCGGCGACTGGCACTCCCTAGAGGATTCGAACCTCTGACCTACGGCTTAGAAGGCCGTTGCTCTATCCGGCTGAGCTAAGGAAGCTTATGGTAGACCCGCAGGGACTCGAACCCCGATAGGATCGCTTATGAGGCGACTGCATTAACCAATTATACTACAGGTCCATAAAGATAATATTCAGTTTTCATTCAACTATTACCAGCCGGCAAGACCTAACTGATAAACCCATTTTACGGGCAACAAAATAAAGTGTTAAGAAACTAGTTCTAAATCTCGCTCAGAATAGAAAGGATTGTATTGGTCAGCACTACCATTATACTGAACTTTGTAGTTACCGCCAGACTCAGCCTGGATTACTAAAGCAACTTTGCCGGCAAGCTTCCAACGGATGTTACGCTTATTGTCTTTAAAGCGAACCAATGAACCAACAGAATACTTGGGAGGCAGCGGAGCGATGGTGTTCAATGCTTGCGTCAAATTATTCCAAAAGGTGCCTGGAAAATAATCCGTATGAGGATCAGACTTTAGACCATCCCGAACTGTGTGAGGAGAACTAATGGTTCCATCACTATTAGTCCAAAACGAGAGTAATTGATTAGAATGCTCAAACCGAGCATAGACTTTGACCTGACCATTGTTGTGGTAGTCATTTTGTGTAATATCGACTTGGCGATCTACAACTTTAGCACGATTCTCAATTTTCTTGATAGCAGCTTTAAGCTTCATATCTTTCTCCCTTACAACACTATATTACTATGGTTCTATTAGAAGTCAAGTTTTATTTTGGAGAGTAAGTAGCGGCATCAATGCCTTCTAGATATCCACAAGCAAGAAAGACACCAACCATCAAAACACCAGCAACCCACAATCGCAGACCGCCAGCACCTTCGTGACTTTCAGGGTAGAAAAGAATCTTTTTAATATCCATTACTAAAATCCTCCACATTCAGCAGGGAACATAGGGACCTGATCAGAATGATAGGTAGCCAGTTCAGAGGGGACTTCTAGGACATCCATATCAATCATGAATGTCTCTACAGCAGCCTGGACTGTGGGAGCCCAAATTTTAAAGCTAGCACCACGGACTTGAATTTCAAAGCAGTTCATACCTGCCTCCTTACAACGCTATATTATCACTGATAAAGAAGAAGTCAAGTTTTTTATGCTAATTCTTCATAACTTTTTTGTACAAGTTTTTTGATTGTCTTTTCGATGCCCGGATTTACGAGTCGAGCGTTGGGAAGAATATCGTGACGGATAATACTTCTCATAAACTGTTTGTCCTCGTTTGCCGGATCTACCAAGAAGGGAACTTCCTTCCTGTTACACCAATCCTCTAGCGAGCGTTTAGGGGTAAGGATAAACGGTCTAATTACATTTTGATTGCGGTACGGGATGATCTTTGCGAGTCCGTGAATAGAAGAGAATAAATACCACTCTATCACGTCGTCTAAGTTATGACCTGTAATGACCGGTTCATCAAAACTGTGAAGGAACTTATAACGCTCATTCCGCCAATGTTCCTCAAGCGACTCACCTGGTGGGCAACTATTAAAATTAACACCAACCACAAGATCGATATCACGACTCTCGCAAAACTCCTTTACAAAACTTTTACACTTAGTTCCGAAAGAAGTACCGTGATCAAAATAAGCTGCTGTTACATTATGATTGTTAGAAAGAAAGTCTAATATAGCCATGGAATCTGGACCACCTGAAACAGCGACTGTAAGATCCCTAGGCAACTTTCCCAAAACATTAAGCATAACAACTCCTTTGGTGCGCTCGGTAGGGTTTGAACCTACGACCCCTGCCGTGTAAAGGCAACGCTCTACCACTGAGCTACAAGCGCATTTTTGAAGAGTTTTAGCCCAAGCACGTCTGGACTCCTAATACATTTGGTATCTAACCCTACAAACCGTCTTCCACACGCAACTCTTCAAAGGTATGTGGGTACTGAAGGTAGGGACGCTGGCTCTTTATGCTTCCTGCCAGATCGGTTCGGGTTTAACCCTGACACTTATCTTCGTTTATTATATTTCTTTTTCATTTTATTCCTCGTCTGGCTTGAAACCGATACCACCGTGCCAAAGATCAATAGCACTTTCTGGCGCTGCTGTCCCTGTATCTGGGATAACATCAATCCAATCATTAACAAACTTATCTACAGAATTATTGAAATCCTCAAGGGATGCTCCCTCTTTGCTAATAATCTGTAGTGTAAAACTACACTTCCACTGTTTCTCATTTTCGGACATTATTTTCTCCTAATCCAATTGAGGGATCTTTTTATACATTTTCCTTGATCAAAGCCTTCTAAAATACAAATGTGTTGAAGGGGTCTTACAATATGAGTAAAGCACATGTGTCTTTGTAGGGTCTTATTATATCCACGAGGCTTTACATTAGGACCACCAAAAATTGCCTCACCCTTAGTCATAAAGACTGGACAATAAATAGATGTTGAAGGATTGCCTTGGTTTACAACATTTGTCTGTAAACTTGGAGCAGCTAGTAAAACGAGGGCAGCTAAAATCATAACCCGTAGACTCCAATCACATCTTTAGCTTTATCTTCAAGAATGTTCCCCCGAGAGAAGTTGCGGGCAGGAGACTTCCAAGAAGCAGCCTTCCAAATCAAGCCGTCCTCCTTACTGACAAAGAACCAAACACTTCTGTGGTACTTGCCGGCATCCTGGTAAACCTTGTAGTATTTACCGCCTGCCTTGATTTTGACCTCTGGGCGAGGCAAATTCGGGAAGTTGGAATCGTAGTGATTGTTTAACATTTCAGCACACTGGTCAAGGAAACCATTCATGTGAAACTCGACTTCAGGATTAGCAACAGCCATTTATCTATCTCCCTTACATTCATATAATACTATGGATTGAGGATAGGTCAAGTTTTATTTTACTTTTTTTTGTTTTTCTTGCTACGCATATATATCGATTGTTGTTTGCCCAACAACCCTTTGTGTAGCTTCTTTTTCTTCTGTTTTAATTTTTTTAGTAACTCTCTTTGTTTCTTGGCTCTGTTTGATTGTATCCACATTAGGAACAGGACGGTACCACCAGGCAAAGCCAGGGCTAATAGAATACCAACCAGTAGAATAGCGAATTGAATAATCACTCATCGTCCTCATCCTTGATATAACTAGTCTTGTAAAATGTGCTGCTTTATAATCTTTAAAGTATCTTTAGGTGACTTAACATTATAATACTCTCCACACGCCATCGCAATCTCATAATCATTACCACCTTTCACAATCTTATCTCCAAAGAAAATACAGTCCTTGGGTTTTTCTGCTATATGTTTGAAAGAATAGGTTTTATCCCACTCTTTTCTGGTAATATCAATTGATATTTGTCCACCTAGATTAAATCCTAGACCCCAACCTTGAAACTCGTCGTAGAGTTTTTCAACAATCTTTTTTCTTTCATTGCTTTTCTTGTCCCATTTGACATAATCCTCTCGCTGGCTGATGGAACAGTTTCGCCCAACAACCGAGAAATTTATTTGACTTTCTCGCCACTCAACGAAAGTGCCTGTTTTGGCTTTTGTGTGAGATTCACTAGCAATAGATAGTAATCTAGAAATTAAGTGATTAATATCAGCTTGAGAATAGTGATCAAGTAACTCCACCTTATGAATAAGGTCAGCAGCTAATGGTCGTGTCTCATCATCTAAATCAATGTTTGTGTTATAAACACTTGTACCGTTACAAGCAAACACTTTGTCGAAATTGGACAGCAAAAAGGTCTCTGGTATTTGATTTGTGATTTTTTCAAAATCTGAACCACTCACTAAATATTTCTTGTAATAATTTGGAACGGCGGCGATTGCTTCCGCTACGCTTTCAGACATTCTTTGCGTGGCGGGTGTAAGGGTGCCATCCATATCAAAAATAATAGCTTTCATATAACTAATTCTCCAGATGCGTGAAAAATATCTATTTCGTCTAAATCCAAAGGTCCGATCATTAGATAGAACAGTAAATCAAATTCTGACTCTTCTATCATCATTCCATGTACCGTATCATCGTCACTTTTATTCATAAGGTTATAATGATACAATCCCGGTGCGGTATTTGGCATAACAAAACAAGTATAATATATTTGCTCATCTTCAATTACGGCATCAGTTATTACACCCAGTCTGTCTAATTTCTTACTTCGGATAAAAGTGCCTCTTGGCACTGCTTCATTGGGGTACTTTGTAATCATGTGGTATTATTAGTGTATGGTGGGGTTAGTGTCTTCAGTAATTGAATCAAGGGACATTTCTATACTGGTAGCAGCTTGTAATAGAATAGCCCTTTCTTCCTGGCTGTAGATGCCTCTAGAATCTAACGCAGCATAAAATTGTAAAGAAGTAACCCCAGGTCTGTCAGAGATTTCCTCTAGTATATGCGAGGCTTCTTCAATGAGTCTTAAGCCTTCACCTAGTAAGTTTGGATTTTCTAACATTTTATCCTCCCTCATATGTTATACCATGAATTACAAATAGTTCAACAAATTATTCGATAATCTGTTACTTCAAAATCACAAGAAAGAGCTTCTTCTGTCCCAGAGCACAAATCTGTTGAAAGATATTTTTTATTGTCATCACAAAATATTGTAACCACAGTAGAATCACTACCTAGCTCGAAACACTTCTTCGTTGCGGCTAAAAGATTAGCTCCAGATGAGATACCTACTGATAATCCCTTTTTGTTAATAAGGCGAGCAACCGCAATTGCTTCTGAGTCCAAAATTCGTATAGGTGAACCCAATTCTTCCATAGATAGTATTTCTGGTATGAAACTATCGCCAATACCTTCTATTCGGTGAGAATTGTCCTTGTTATTCACCGGAAGTACCGGAAATGCTTGAAAATGCTCAATTATTTGTGAAAAATGCCTATAGAACCCCATAACAGTGCCCCCTGTACCGACTCCAGCCACAAAGGCATTAATATCACCAAATCCCTTCTTTAGGAGGCACATTTCAACCTCGGGAGCAGTATAAGTCATATGAGCTACTGGATTATTAGAGTTTTCGAACTGTTTTGGGCAAAAGTAGTGTTCTTTGCGACCTTTTTCATTTGCGAGTTCGATACACTTAAGGAATCCGCCCTCTTCGGCGCTTATTTCATGTAATTTTGCTCCGTAAAAGCGTAAAAGTTGCTTTCTCTCGCTAGAGAGCCAGTTAGGCATGTAAATTTCAACGTTATGTCCCAAAAAAGCACCCATCGCCGCAAAAGCTATCCCAGTATTGCCACTTGTAGCCTCAATTATGGTATCTTTAGGTCTTAGTGTCTCACAAGAGTATGCGCTTTTGATTATTTGGAGCGCCATTCTGTCTTTTATGCTACCAGAGTAATTCCAAGCTTCATACTTAGCATAAATGTTAAGCTTGGTGCCTTGATAATTGACGGAAACCTCCAGCAAGGGAGTATTTCCGACCATTTTAGAAAGCTTTTCTACCGCAATAGGTAATTCTTTCACTGAGTTCCTTTCTAACTGTCTCTCCACAGATTGTTAGCAGCAAATTTAATCACTTCTTCAGCAGAATCTTCGTTATATCCATATTCATCAATAAGAGTTTGTACCATTTCATTGTACTTGCCCTGTTGTTTCTTGTCTCGGCTCTTGGATTTGGTAACAATACGAGAAATATCTCTGACGGAGGAGGTTAGCTTATTTTCAATAGCTTCTCTAAGAGGAGCATAACTTTTCCAGTTAACTTTTTCACCTCTACGCAGCTTAGAAAACATATACGATGTAATATCAATTCTAAAGTTATCTCTTGATGTGCCTACAATTCCTATTTGCTCCTCGATCGAAGCCATGAACTGCTCATCAGGTCGAATTTCCTCGTTGGTAACTGTATCTTTAACGTTTGTAAGGTTGACATATGCCTCAGCATGATCAAGATAGTTGTTAAACAAAGACTCGGCTTGTTCATCGTAGGCAGAAACAAAAGCTTTTGTAATTTCTTTTTCTAAAATGTTAAGATACTCGTCGTGTAGGGTCTTTTGTAGAAAGTCAAGGTAGCGATTTCTATCATCTTCTACAACAATCTGGTCCTTGACTTGCTTGATAAGGGCATCACGAATAGAAATAGGAGTGACCATGTTTCTATCGCTGTCAGATAGGGCGGCATCAACAGCTTTCATAATGAAGCGAGTAGAAATACCAGTCATGCCCTCATCTCGGGACTCTTCACGTAGATCATTTATATCTACCTTTTTGACATGTCCTTGCTCAATTACATCTTTGCCGTTATAGATCTTCATTTTAGTAAGTGGATCGACTTTATTCGATACATGTAATCGACTCAATACCGCAAACATAGAAGCCACCTCTAATGTATGAGGAGCAACATGTCCATCAAAATCAGAAAGACCTAGAAGTTTTTCATAAATCTTTTGTTCTTCTGTATACTCAAGACTGTACGGGACGTTAACTCTAACAATACGGTCAAGAATGGCTTCGTTGGTATTCTCAGATTTAAACTTATTCCACTCTGCTTCATTACAGTGTGCCAAGATAACACCATCAAAATAAATCATGGACCCCTTACCTGGAGAGGGTACTGCCTTTTCTTGAGTCGCTGTAATCATAGTATGAAGGAATTCAATTTCGTTCTTGAACACCTCAACAAATTCAACAATACCACGGTTCCCAACATTAAAGGCGCCATTCAAAGACAGAACACGGGGATCGTCTTCTGAATATAGATCTAGCTTAGAAATATCTTCGCTGCCCACCAAGAGTGTGACATCTTGACTATTCGCATCCATTGGGGGTACAACGCCAACACCTCTTCGCCCACGAACGGAGAAGCTAGACTGAGCTACTGGCATAGACATATAGTCATTGCCTCTTTCTTTTAAATTGTGACGACATACAGGGCATAAATCACCTTCAATTTTTACACCATAAATTTCACTAAACTCGTCTCGTAGAGATCTTGGAATAAGGTGTAGTGGATTCTCATGAATGGGACAGTCCTTAATGTGGTACATTGGTTCTGTCTCTTCTAGGACAGTTTTGATTCTTTCCATAAGGGCAGACTTGCCGGCACCCACAGGACCTAATAATAATAAGACCTGCCGACTCTCTTCTCCTTTGAGAGAAGCGGACCTAAGGAAACGCATAACTTTTGCTAATGATCTTTCCATACCGAAGAATTTACTTTGAAAATAATCGTAAGTTCTTAATTCTTCACCGCCGAAGATTTTAGAACAACGCTCATCTGATTTAGTCATACGGGTTATACCGTGAGTCGCAATCGCATCATACAATCTTTTATGGGCTAATTTAGTTGAAGAGGTATCTCCCTCTAAAACCTTAAGGTACTCAGAAAGAGTCCCTTCAAACTTATCGACCTTTTTAGTTTCTCTATGTTTATCAACAAGTTTTAAAAACTTATCTGATTTATTATTCTTTGGCATGTTCTAAAACTCCCATTTTTCATCTTCTATAATAGTTGTAAACCTTACGCCGCCAGACCATAATGTATTAATGTGCTCAAATACTCTATTGGCTTCTGCTAGTTCTAAATCCCTTCCGTCATGTTCGTGTCGCAATACTAGTGTTCCGTCTTTCTCAAGATTTTGTACATAAACGACAGGAATAGAATTTAGTCCTATATTCTTAATTAGATCGTCACGAATAGTTCTCCAGCTATTGTCACCAGAAACATCGGTTATTCGATGAACCCCTTCTCGGCGATTGAAGGCAAAACTAAACAAATTCAATTCGTTACATAACTCAACATCAAGATAGTTCTTTATGAAGGTTTCATCATTGTGCGAGAGTCGAGCATCCATACACGCCTGAAAGCCATGCTTGTCTTCAATATGCCTGAATATTTTATATCCTAGATGATATGGATTAACTCTTCCCAGGTGAGGTCTTATCACTTGGTTATGTAAGCGAATAAATGCCAAGTGATAATCAGTGGGAAGATCTAACATATTAATTATCTTTTCATGTATCAAGACAGCCCAACCTTCATTCATAATTTTAGTCAAGGCTTGCGGTACAAAGTACTTAGAATTTTGCTCTATGATATGAATAACATCTTTTTCCCAATCTTCAAGGAATCTGTTATGTTCTCTAATGAACGCCAGTAAGTTGTAATCATTTTCAAGCGGTATTTTGTTAATGTTAAAATCATCGTACCAACCGGTTATGTCAGTTCTCATTAAATTCTCATAATATTTCTTTAGATCTTTGTGATTATGGCGTTTTATGCCTGGCGTTCGTGGGACTTGATATTTGATAGCATGACAAGCATCTATTATTTTTTCGACCTTATCGATGCCGATATTAGGATCTTCCATGTATTTTTGTATGCGCCGGCCACCAGCCTTAAATCGATCTATAACTGTATCCGCCCCAGTCTCAATAAACATGCGATTATTCTTAAAGAAATCACTGTGCCCGACGCAATGCGCCATGGTTAGCAAATGGGTAGACATAGGATTTTCAGTCATTAAATAGGCAATGCTTGGATTAGAGTTAATAATCATTTCATAGGGTAATCCAGACATCCCTAGATCATACTCTGTTTGGATACGATCAAATGATTTTCCATATGACCAGTGTCTGTAGTGAGTGGGCATTCCGGTATAAGCCATGTGACCCATCATTTCCTTATAATCACAAATTTCATAATTGATTGGGTACCAATCTAAACCAAGCTCTTTGCCAAATTCACATATTCGATCATCATAGTCTTGAAGTTCTTTCATGCTCCAGTCAGACATTCTATACTCCTCCAAACAACTTCTTAAAAGACTTCCAGATATCGTCGTGCGTAGTCAGTCTTACTTTCTTGAAAGTGTTGTCTTCAATTGTAGAGATCCTGTTCCAAAGACTATTCTCTGAGAACTCTGAGAAGAATGATAAAGAATTCATTCTATCAGTTTGTGGCTCGCCTATTTCTGTATAACACATCATCTGATTAATATCTTTTAAATAACGTAGTAGTTCCATAGTGGGGTCATTGTCTGAAGGCCAGTTCTCACCATCTCCGCAATAGAATGTATAAATATTCCAATTGTTAGGGTGATACCTTTTCTCAACGATTTCCTTAACCTTTTCCATGGCTGAAGATGCCATTGTTCCGCCACCAGTTGCCCTAGTGAAGAACTGTTCTTCATTTACCTCTTGGGCAGTTGTCGTGTGGGAAATGAATACTACGTCAACTGATGAATACCTGTGGTTTAAAAATTGGTACAGGAGAAAGAAAAAACTTCTTGCCAAAAACTTCTTTGATTTGGTCATAGATCCAGAGACATCCATTGTGAAAAAGATAACAGCCGTAGTATTATCTTTTTGTACAGGAGCTATGTGCTTATAACGAAGATCGCTATCATGGAAAGGAAACCTCTCCCCAGAATCTTCGTCAAAAGTACCAGCTTTAATAGCTGCTTTTTTTCTTCTAAGTTTTTGCTTTATAGTTTCCTTTTTGGATAGGCGGGGGCGGATACCGTAAGGTCTCTTGCCTTTACGCTTCATCTTCTCTTCTGTGATAAACTTGAATCTTTTCTTTTCAAGTTCAGGAAGATTAAGATCAGCAAATAGATATTCGGCGAGTTCCTCAAGGGACATTTCTATTTCATACATTTCCTCGCCAGGCTTATCACCAGGTTTATTGCCCTGACCAGGCTGGTCGCCACGTCTTTGCTTCTGTCCTATTCTTTGACCCTGTTGAACTTTCTTACCCTGGGCTGACCCAACTCGTTTATTATTTTCATTGTTACCATAAACAAATTGGTGTTCTTTAATTCCCTTAATAGGAATTCTTACTTTCTTTTTTCCACTCTGACCAATAATACTTTCTTCAGCAACAACATCTTTGATGCTATCCTTGATTGCTTTTTCTACTTTTTTTCTGTGCCGAGAGCGATCACTTGCTGCTCTATCGGCAATGGTCTTGTGTTCTCTGAAAGTACTCATGTTATAAGTAGTTTCAGAACAGGAGTTATGCTGGAGTAAGTTCTGTTAGAGCTACTTCGTGAGATTTTCCATCAAGATCTTTAACGACTGCTAAGCCAGGCTCATTATGTCCAGATGGTGCTGTTATCATATCCATAATATATCCCTTATTAGAGACTCTTTCATAATCAACTTTCTCACGACCGCTAGCTGTCTTCTTTACTACCTTCTCTAGGGTGTTCCAAGATACTGGCATACCCTTCTTGAAGTCCTTCTCCATGCGGAAAGCTTCAGTAATGTGGCCGGTCCTCTTAAGAGTTTCGGTAACGACTTGCTTTAATAATTCTTCTGTGATCTTCATTATAATGAAACTCCCTTAGATTTAGATCAGTTATAAATAGTTTTATTTAACTTCTTTTCTCAATTGTTTGATAATATTCATCATAGCCAACATAATCTCACTACCTTTAACATTGGCGCTGCTGAGTTTTATAGCATCCTTGAGAAACTGTTCAAATTCTACACGAGTGTTAATACGGTCGAATAGTGGTTCTAGCTGAGTAGAGAAAGTATCCATCTTTTTAGAAACTTTTTCAACATCTGCTGCTCTTTTGTCAACCTCTTGTATTACAAGTTGTTTAATTTTGTCCCTTGAAATTTTCATTTTATTAATCTCCTAATTTTATTCCGGCAAGCTTGGTTTGAGCCGCCTCAATTTCTTTCATTTGTTGTTGTATATCATTCATCTCCGCAGCGACGGCATCTGTATCAGCGTTAAAAACCTTACCGCCAGCAAGATTTTGTTTAACTATCTTGTCTTGTTCCATATAGAGTTGATTCCACTTTTGTATCAATTGAAATGTCTTTACATTGTTTGCCATCATCTGTTCTACAGTTTGCTTTGAGTTGTACATCTTTTGTAAACGAGACCTTGATTTGGCATACGCTTCGGGGTCAAGCTTTCTTTGATTAGCGTAATTTTTAAGGTTACTATCCAGGTCTTTATAATCTTCCCCAAATAATTTAATCAACACCGCCTTAATCTCCTCGTCGTGTTCTGGTTGGGTTGCTGCTACTTGCTTCTGGATTTTATCCTCTTCTGGATCAAATTTCAACGATGTCGGCAGTCCTGCCGCCTTCATAAACTTGACCAGAGCATTGTTGTCCAGCCCCTGCATTGAGTTGATGGCCTTGCTAAACTTTAGTAATAGTTGGTCAGCATTTTCTGGGCGATCGTAACCAGTCGGTCTCTTGCCTGAGAGGTGTCCTGCCACAGTTGCCATCATCTGAGCAAAGTACATCTTAGAGACTTCTCCGTTCTTAGATCCCTTAAACGCACTTTGTTCTTTGGCTGCATAGGACTTCTTGAGGTCTTCAGGTTTTTGAGATTCTTCGGCATCTTCAGCACCATAATGTTTCTTACGCATTTCTGCGTCCCATGTTCGCATTTTTGCGTCAAATGCTTTTGCACGTTTTGCTGTAGCAGCTACACGCTCTTCTGTGCTTTGTTCGTTTATAAACTGTCGCCATTCATTTAATATTTTTTTCATGCTGGTGATATATCCACTATTTTAATTGGTGTAGCAATGAACTCATTCCACAGTGAGGTCTTGAGTTCCCCGTTACAATCGTTTTCTAGGTCAATACAAAGGTTTTCTTTTTCCCCAGGGTAACCAAGTCTATAAAGATTAACGCACTTGCGACCATTGTCTACTGAATAAGATTTAACATCGCTGCGGAAGCCTGCTCGGACATTGCCCTCAAATTCCATAATCAAGTTAGATTCTTTTCTGAAGAAGGGTCGTTCGGCTACCGTGTAAGAAGAAATGTCAAAAGGCTCTCCCTTATCAATTGCTCTCTGTATTCTTTCAACGCCGTTCTCAGAAGTATAATGAAGCAGTGTTTTGGGGTTGTTAGTTGAGCCGTAAATTTGCTCGGTAAACTCGTCATCTATGAGAATGTATGGCTCAAGGTCTCCACGGGAATAAAAGTACGCTAAACGTAGCTTGTTAATGTCGGGAAAGTACTCTCCAAACTCTTTGCGAAGTCCCCATACACGATGGTTCGCAAAATCCTCAATATGATCCATTACATTTTTGTGAGTAAGGAGATCGTAGCGATCAACTTCCACGTTTAGCTGGAAGTCATAAAAAGAATAAATTAGATTAACTAACTCTTCGGGACCCTCAATCTTACCACCACGGATAGAGTGACCATCTTTTTGAAGTTTTAGTATTTGATTGGCGAAGGCTTCCCATTCAGTAATAGTGTGAAAAGCAGATTCAGGTTTGATATATCCATGAACATAAACCTTAACAGATTCGTTCAGAAATTTTTTCCACTTACCTTTGTCCATTAGAGAGGACCTAAACCAGATTTTCCAGCTTTGGCAGCTTTTTTAGTAAACGGGGGTGTGTTCTTGTTCCCACCACTAGAAGCTTTTTTGATCATGCTGTTGTATGAGGATTTATAAATCTTTTGAATTTTACCTTGAGCGGCTGCCTCCTTGACAACACCTCTTACAATTTCAGTCAGTCTTGATAAACTAATCTTCATGATCTTCTCCTAGGAGTAATAGTTGAGACTATTCAACCACCACCACCAGCCTCTAGTTGTTTTTATTTTGTACATTGCTTTTATCCAACTCTTTGATTTTACTCATAACCTTGTCCGTAAACTTTTTTGATCTCTCTAGTTCTTTTAAACCTGCGAGAATCAAATTCCAATTAGCAGTTCTAGTAATCACGGGAGACTCCAAAAAAATAAGACGCTATAATTAGTCCACAGTCTTGAATAAAGAACGCTTTACATGTTCTGAAATAATACGACCATTGTCTTTGTAATAGCCTGTGCTTTTGACAATGAACTCATTTTCCCCTAACTCACAACATAGTTGGACCTCTACTTTGTAGAAAGTTCTATCACCCAGGGAAGTTTCTCCTATAATGATCAGATCCTCTTGTCCCATGACGTCAGCTTGTTGTCGAAGGTGTTCATAGAACAAATCCATACTCTTAAAGTGGGTGAGCCCAGACATCGCTGCTAGTTTAGATTGTAGTATTCTGCGGTTGTTGCCAGCAATCTGTACATCATCTTTAGAATTAGAGAATAGTAAGATTGCTCCGGCAGATAAAATAAAACCAATACCAAGCACTAAGACTAGAGTGTATCCTTTTTTAATATTCATTGAGTATCAAATTCCTTTTAGGTAAGCGCATGAGAACATTGTCCTGAATAACATTCGAATTTAGTTTTAAATTTTGTTCTACCCAGTCGGCTGTACGTTGCTTACACAACATCGTAGGAACTCCATTACGAACACACTCACGCTCTTTTACCTTTACCACTTGACAGTAGCAACGCATTGCGTTCTGAAGTTGTAATTGGGGAGACAGAGTTATATTCATCGGCAGGATTTCATCACCGCCGGGAGCCCACCGTGGGCATTCAATTTGTTGTAAATTGTAGGTCACATTGTACGGGACCATAAAACCAAGTAAAAACAATAACTTATAAACCATTATAAAACCTAACTATTTTTCGCCAAAAAATTTCCTTGCTATAAAGAGGGCAAGCGCCCAACTAATAGCACACCAGCCAACAAAGGTGATTAAAAAAACACTAGTTAAACTCATCGTATGTAACCACCATTATTCTTCCAATGTAATTAGGATAGCCAGTATAATATTGTAACCCATATTGTTCAATAACTTTAATACTTTCTTGTGTCATGACATCACTGTTGCCTGTAATAATTTCTATAAACAAACCAGATGTTAAGTGCCGCTCTAAAAACCTTACAACCTCGTTTTCTACCTCATGGTGGCGCAACCCATGAAGGTCCAGCCGAGGGATCATCCCGCTCGACCGGCAGCCCAAGCGCCGATACGAGTAGTAACCCGCCAGGTAAGTCCGTAAGGACGTCGCCAAGTTTTCTTTTGTAGCCAATAGCAGATTAACAGTATTCCGATATAAATTTTTCTCATAACTAAAACTCCGAAATTTTTCCTAGAAATTTTTTACCACAGGTCACAAGCCGGCAGACTCATAAACCCCTACATAATTTTCCAAACTCAACAAATGCTCCTTGCCGGTAGAGCAGGCAACCCCATAAAAGTATCGGGGATGACCAGCCTTCCTAACAATCAGCACTAAAGAACTCTTTCCATGTTTCCCAAGGCAGGCAGCCGTCGGCAATGGTAACATAAGATCCCCAAC
>Ga0209535_1001352_pt1 | contig 16826 bp, 22 predicted proteins | sample LinPmetageLP28_FD_184041 | JGI IMG/M metagenome (GOLD analysis project Ga0209535, IMG submission 184041) | Marine viral communities from the Pacific Ocean - LP-28 (SPAdes) (version 2) | ecosystem: Environmental > Aquatic > Marine > Oceanic | place: Pacific Ocean | collected 2009-08-22 | reverse complement strand
TAGGTATTACATACTACAATCAAATAGAAGCATTTAATCACCTAAAAGAATACTACAAAGATACGAATTACAAATTTATAATTTGTGATGACGGCTCATCTACACACCCACTCACAGAAAAAGATATACCTGTGGTTGCTGGAATAACTCAAAATAACTGGTCTATAATTAGAATAGAGAAAGACATAGGTTTCAATAGTGAAGGTGCTAGAAACCTAATAATGGATAATGTAAAGACCGAATGGGCATTATTGATTGACTTAGATTATTTCATAGAAGATATTAACAAGATTGAAAAGTTAAATTTAGATGAATTAGAAAAAGACAAAATATATTCATCTAGTTTAAATAATAATCAGTTTATAATAAACACAGAATTTTTTAAATTACTAGGTGGGTATCCTATAACTGGTGTTTATGGTAAAAACGGAAAGACAGTAGATCAATACTTTTTAAATAAAGCAGAAATCATAGAACTTTCTGAATTATCTTTAATAAACAATACGAAATATTCAGGTAGTGTGGGCAATAAATATGCTGATGGAATATTATTAGGATCAGGTTGTAGTTTTACTGATATGAGATATATACCAGAAGGTGAAAATTGGGTGTCGCAATTAGCAGATGATTTAGAAATGTTACCTTTAAATGTCGGGCAAACTGGATATGGCAATCAAGCAATATATAATAATGTAATAGATAGAATAGCACAATACGAAGATAAGATAGGATTAGTTGTTGTCGCTTGGTCTGCTTGTGATAGAATTGATATTGAAACTGGTCTTATGCAAAACTTCATAGATTATGGAGAGGCAGGTAAAAGAGATTCTATATGGCCAAGACCTTATCTAAAATATATGGGAAGAAAGGCACCATGGCGAAAACTGCCGTATCAGAAATCTTATTCAGATTTTTATGATGTAATGTGTGAAGGATTTTCTCACCTATCTTTTGAAGATATGTTAGATGTGCTTATTAATAGATCGCTAAGACTTGCCTATGAATTGGAATGTATATGTAAAATTAAAGACATTCCTTTAGTTCAATTTAGAGCATTAGATTATATTCAACCTAATAATGCTGATATATGGGGTAAAACTGTTCCTGAAAACCTAGATGAAATAGTTAAAAAGATAGTTGAAAAGTCAATGTTTAAACCTAAACTATTGGGTTTCGATAGTCTATGGTCTTGGGATAGACATTTAATGACACTAGAAGGAGACGCTGAAGAAAATCCTATATATCGTGTAGGTTATGATACACCTGCTAATCATTGGGTAGGTTATACTGCTAAAGTAGACTTTGATTGGCACCCTAACGAACTAGGACATACAATTATAAAAGACTTAATTAAGACAGCAGATGACGATACATATGTTCGTAAAGGAAGACTAAATAGTTAGATGGATACTTTTATTATAATACTTGCTGAATTTGGGTTGCCAGTTGCTGGATCATTTGCTATGGGTGTGTTCATCTATATCATTCTTAGATATATTCTAGGTTCGGTTATAGGACAAGTACAAACTATGCACTCTATCATAACACAATTAGATAATAGAGTTAGAAATATTAATAATGATGTAATCAAACTCGACTTGTTGATGTCTCACACATTAGATATACCACCAGACGAAGAGAGAATTGCTCGTGCTGATGGTAAAAAGGATGCAAGACGAGACTAATGGACTTCATATCAATATTACAAGATTATGGTTTCCCAATGGTCGCTGCTGTAGCGATGGCATACTTTATCTACTTTATATACAGATTTATTACGACTGAAATAAAAGTCAAATTAGGTCAGGCAAATACAGTTTTGATTGCATTGATAGATCGTATTCGTATGCTAGATAACGATATTATCAGGTTGAAATCTAAAGTCAAAACGACAATAGAACTAAAAGAGAACCTCGAAAAAAAGAAGTCCTACCGTAAATAGAAATTATAAATACTAGTATGAAAACACTAATCAAACTAGTGTTATTCGGTGCTGTGTTATTATGGATTCTTGGGTGGGCATTTGATAACACCATAAAAAATTTAGAAGCGTCTGAACTTGATTTCCAATTTGGTAATCCAGCATTTAGTGGTAATGGGTATGGTACTCATGTACTAAGTGTAGACCAACTACAAACTCAAAGAAAGAAAGATCAAGAAGATAAGGCGAAGTCTGCTGCTTCAGCTGCGAAGCGTGAACTAAACAATACTACAATCGCTAAGTTCGTTAAGAATGTTGAAAGTAGAATATATGCTAACTTATCAAAACAGTTAGTTGATAATATGTTCGGCACTTCTTGTGATAGTTCAACAACGACCTGTGCTACAAGTGGTACGGCAGATGTTGAAGGTTCTACAATCTATTGGGTTAAGGATGCTACGACTGGTAATATAACATTAACAATAACAGATACTACTGGAACAGTTAGTACAATGACTGTACCTGTAGGAGACTTTGTATTCTAATGAGATACTTTGCTCTGTTTATACTGTTAATGATAACTGGTTGTGCTACTGTACCTGGTGACTTTCCTTATAAGGAAGAACCACCTAAGGCATACGGTACACCGACAGGTGAGATATTAAAGACATACGATCACTTGAATCAAGAAGTTATTACAGTTGCTGTATATGATTTCAATGATCTAACTGGTCAAAGAAAACCAAGTACTAAGTTTTCACAATTAAGTATGGCTGTTTCACAAGGGGCAGATGTATGGGTGATACAGGCACTTAAAGAAACAGGTGATGGTAGTTGGTTTAGAGTTGTTGAACGAGCAAGTTTAGATCATCTTGTTAAAGAACGACAGTTAATCAGATCAACGACTGAATTATATGATGGATCAGACAAGGGTCAAGTAGTATTAAAACCTATGTTATTTGCAGGTCTTTTATTTGAGGGTGCGATTGTAGGTTATGACGCAAATGTTGAAAGTGGTGGTGATGGTGCAAGATACTTTGGTATAGGTATACACGAAGAATATAGAGTCGATCAGGTGACTGTATCTATGAGAATTGTATCAGTACACACAGGTGAAGTTATGATTGCCGTATCTTCAACCAAGTCTATTGCAAGTTTTAAAACTGGCAGAGATGTGTTTAAGTTTTTAGATATGGGTACGAAGGCATTAGAATTAGAAACTGGTGTTGCTGTGAATGAGCCAGTTAATTATGCATTGAGATCAGCAATAGAACATTGTATATTACAGATTTTAGATGAAGGTAAAATAAAAGGACTGTGGAAAACTAAATTAAGACCACACAGATTAAACGGATAAAAGGAAAACAGATGAAGAAAATTTTAAGTATTGTTATGTTTATGATGTTTAGTACAGCGTATGCAAATGATATTTACATAACGCAATCAGGTGCTAGTTTAGACCTAGATATACTACAAGACGGAGAGAATAACACAATAGGTAATTCTACAACTGTTTCTAGTGTAATCGGTGGAACAACAAACTTTGATATCAAACAAGTAGGTAATGCCAATGTCATCACCTTTGATATTAATGGTGCTAACTATACAGGTACTTGGGATATAACTGGTAACTCAAACAACATTGATTTTAATTGTGATAGTGGAGGTTCTAACTCAAGTTGTGCGACTGCTACTGCAAACATAACATGGACAGGTAGTTCATCAGATATTGATTTAGATATCGGTGAGACCTCATCAGCTTCGACTGCTACAGTTAACATAACTGGTGCGTCTGGTTCTGATTCAAATGTTATTGCTGCTACAATAGATGGTAACTCGGCTGTACTCACACTCACAGTCAATGGCGACTCAAATAATTACTTAATTGATATTGATGGTAATGGTGACTCAATCGGTCATACATTAATTCATTCTCATACAGGAGATACAGCAGATGTAGATATAGTACAATCTGGTGTTAATGATAATATGTTAAATCTAACTACTGTAGGAAACGGACACGATATTGATATCACACAAAGAGACTAATGAGGTTTCTTACTGCTATTGCATTTACCTCACTCGGTATGTTGGTTCTATGCTCGCAAGAGTCTAAGGCCAGTATCGGTGAGGTAATACTACACGAAGGTAGTGGTATCATTGAAAGAAAATCAAACGGTGAAGAAGTCACCTCACAAATAGACGAAGAAGTCTTTTCATACGACACAATCAAAACAGCAAAAGGTAAAACAGCAATAGAGTTTATTGATATGACTCGTGTTGATGTCACCGAACACTCTAAACTTATCATTGACGAATTCGTTTACGACCCTAATACTAAGACAGGTAAACTATCACTCAAAGCAGGACTAGGCACAATCAGATATGCCTCTGGTCAAATTGCAAAATCAAACCCAACAAATGTAAAGATAAAAACACCTACAGCGACTATCGGTGTTAGAGGTACAGACTTCTCTATGACCGTAGATGAGTTAGGTAGTTCGACAATCATTTTATTACCAAGTTGTGATACAGCAGGTAACTGTTATGTTGGTGAGATATCAGTAGAGTCAGACGCAGGCCAAGTGATACTTACACAAGCATTTCAGGCGACAGTTGTTGACACGATTTCAAGTTCACCTATGAGACCTGTCATCTTAGGTCTAGATGAAAATATGATTAATAACTTATTAATTATAGCAAGACCAGCAGAGATAACTGAACAGTTAGAACAGTCAGAATATATAGCAGTTGCTGACGCCTTAGACTTAGATTTTTTACAATTTGATGATTTAGAAGTTGACTATCTAGAAGAAGATGAAAGCGCTTGGGCAACAGCACTTGATATAGATTTTCTTGAACAAGACTTCTTAGGTGATGTACTCAAACAGTTGAATGAACAATTAGCAAAACAGATGAGAAGTGAGTTCGATAAAAAGAGATCAGGTGAAGGCGTGATTACTGGTAAAGATGAGGCAACAGGTATTATTATACTAAGTGAAGAACCACAATGGTTAGTCATACGAGAAACAGAGTCAAACTACTTTGAACTAAGATTGGATCAAGAGTATGGATACAATATAAATATAGTACAAGGTGATGAAGAAATTTACGATTACGAAATAGGAGGAAATGCAAATGCGATTACTATTATTCAGTCTAATTAGTTTTTTACTGTGGGCTCTAATGATCTACACAATACACACTTACGCTTACAGTCCAGCAAATGCAAATGATATAACCTTTACTGTTAACGGTACTAACAATGGGTCTCTTAATATTCTACAAGATGGCGAAGATAACGACATTGTTTTTGATGTGTTGAATATGAATAATGCTGACCTTGACCTTACTCAAGTTGGGGACAATAACGCTATTGATATAGATGTTGACGGTAGAACGAGTAATGGTTCTTCAATGTCAATCACACAAACAGGAGACAATAAGAGTTATACTGGTTCTTTCTGGTGTGGTAGTTCAGGTGCTTGTACCATGACTGTTAATCAATGATAACACACTCTAAAACTTTCACCTGTGACGGTCTTGTAAAAGATGATATGCATCCGTCTGATAGTCACCCTAAAATATACCTTAACATGGGTAATAATGATACTGAAATGGTTTGCCCATATTGTAGTGAAGTCTACAAATATATTGAAGCAGAAATATGAAAAAGATATTTACTCACTGGACCATAGGTCTATTGACACTTGCAATATTGACCATAATAGGTTTAGGTGACCCACAAATAAAACAGATACTAAGATTAAAGTCCTTTGATCTTTTACTACAATCAGAAACAAAAGAAGTATCACCTGATATAGGTGTGATAACAATAGATGAGAAGTCTATTGAGAAACATGGCCAATGGCCTTGGGATAGACGAGTGATTGCTGACCTAGTAATCAAACTAAGAGAGGCACAGGTAGGTATAATTGTCATGCCTATATTGTTTTCTGAATATGATAGAATGGGTGGCGATGAAAAATTAGTTAATACAATACATCAAATGGGTGTTGTTATCGCACAGGTAGGCACAACACAAATAAACAAGAATGCTGTACCAAGAGGTGTTGCAAAGATAGGCGACCCACTACCTTGGTTGTATGAGTGGCCTGGTATGTTAGGACCGATACCTGAATTAGGACAGTATGCAGATGGTGTTGGTGTTATTAATACAGCACCAGAGATAGATGGTGTTGTGAGACGAGTGCCATTGATTATGAGAATTGGTGAAGAAACTTATCCTGCAATAGCATTAGAGACCATTAGAGTAGCAACAGGTGATCCTAGTTATCAAATAAAAGCCACCGAAGGGGGAGTAGTAGCAGTACGAGTACCTGGTTATGATACCATAGAGACAGATCAACATGCCAGAATATGGTTAAGATGGAATAAAGAATTCGATACCATTTCAGCAAGTGAAGAAGACTTTTCCGAATTCGCAGGTCGTACAGTTATAATTGGTATTACTGCTGAGGGTCTTGGTAGTATAATTGCAACCCCACTTGGGGAACAGTATGATTATCAGTTGTCTGCTTCGACTTTACAGACGGTATTAGACGGAGACCAAATCAATAGATATGATTACTCTCTATTACTAGAATTATTGGTTTCTGTTATATTAGGTGTCTTAATCGTGATATTGGCAAGATTCACACCTTACTGGTTTATTGGCTTGACATTGGTATCATTTTATGTTATACTTGTATTTACTTCACATTATTTCTTCACAAATTACTTAATATTAACAGATGTAAGTTGGGCCATTATCTGCTTGACAATAGTAGGTATGCATAGTATATTCAATCGGTTCGTTTTAGAGTTCCAATTGAAACAACAAATAAGAAAACAATTCGAAACATATCTAGACCCAAGACAAGTGGCATTGTTGCAGAAAGATCCTAGTAAGTTAGTATTAGGTGGTGACAGACGAGAGATGAGTTTCTTGTTTATGGACATTATAGGGTTCACACCTATTTCTGAATACTACAAAAACAAAGATGATCCTGAAGGTCTTGTAAAACTTGTCAATGAGTTTCTAGATGACATGACTAAAATTCTACTCAACAATGGTGCTATGATTGACAAGTTTATGGGTGACTGTATCATGGCAGTATTCAACGCACCGATTGATATGCCAAACCACGCAGAGATGGCAGTCAAGAGTGCCATTGAAATAGAAGCAAAGACAAAAGAGTTGAAGGCATTATACAAAGAACGAGGACTACCTGATATCAATGTCGGAACAGGTGTCAACACAGGTACAGCAATCATAGGTAATATGGGTAGTACAAATAGATTTGACTATTCAGTCATAGGGGATGCAGTAAATCTAGCTGCAAGACTAGAGGCGACTGCTGGTCGAGGTGATTACAAAGACTGCCCAACATTATATTCAAGTTATACTCAAGAAAAACTAGAAAATATCAAGTCAGTTGAAGTAGATAAAATCAAAGTTAAAGGCAAAGAAGAGTTAATAACAATCTTCAAACCATTATAAATAGTCATATGGCAGTTATAGACAGTATAGTTAAACAAGCTGGGGACAGTAGAAAGTCTATGGACTGGTATCGTAGAAAAGTACAGGATGCAACAGGATCAGGTACTACAGCGAGAGGTTTGATAAGACAAGGTAAGGCATCAGCAACACCTAAGTTTGGTATATTTAATTTATTTGGGTATCAAGCAAAAACATATGGTGAAACATATGGTGTCAAATATTATGATAAGTTTCCTTTGATAATACCTACTGATAAACAAGGTAATAGATTTTGGGGTATAAACTTTCACTATTTACCTTACGGATTGAGAGTGCAGTTGTTTAGAAGAATGTTATCATTTGCTAGTGATACTAACTTTAATGAAAAGACAACATTGAATGTAAGTTGGTCACAGGTTGCAAAGATACCTGCTGTTAGACCAGCAATTAAATCATATTTATTTAGTAATGTAAGAAGTGCCTTTTTAAATATAAAAGTAAATGAAATGCCTGTTGCATTAAATTTACCAGTAGCACGATTTGTTGGTGCTACACAAGCAAAAGTATTCTCGGATACTAGAAAGATGATATAATGGCAAAACTAGGAGACGAAACAGATTTTTCATACAGAGTAAACAAGGTAACTAAAGTTGTAGATGGTGATACAATAGATGTCATTATTGATTTAGGTTTTGATATAATGTATAAGAGTAGAGTAAGACTATTTGGTATTGATACACCAGAGAGTAGAACTAGAGATTTAGAAGAGAAGAAATTTGGTCTATTGGCAAAAGAGTATTTAAAAGATAAACTAAACACGGCTGAAAAGATAGTAATTAAAACACACAAAGGTGAAGAGACTGGTAAGTTCGGTCGTATTCTCGGTGAGATATTTTGTAATGGTGTAAATATAAATCAACAAATGTGTGATGAACACCATGCTGTACCTTATGTAGGTCAGAATAAAGAATTGGTAGAAGAAGCACATTTAGCAAACAGAATAGTATTAACCAATGGCGATATTTCGTAAAGGTATTAAGATAGGCGGCTATGATGTTCGTATAGGACTACCTAGAGATAGGTCTTATGACAGAATAGATAAAGATGTCAGACTACAAGGCAAGACAAATCCTAATACTTCAATTAATAGATTTAGAGGATACACACAGGCTGCAGGAGGTTATGCAAAACCTAGTAGGTTTATAATGACTATGCAGTTACCTAGAGGTGCTCAAGATCGTGGTGATGTTGCAACTGACACTAAAAAAGTCAGAGATATGGATAATACTATGTCTCAACAAATTGCGTTTCATTGTTCTGATATACAATTACCTGGTAGAACTATCGAGACAGTATCACAAAGAATAAATGGACCTGAAAGAAACTATGCGACAGGTTTAAACTTTGCTGAGGTTACTGCTGAATTCTATTGTGATAAGTTTATGCGAGAGAGACATTATTTTGAGACCTGGCAGAACTTGATTGTTAACAAGAGAAATTACGAATTAAACTATTATGATGAATACACAGCACCAATAGAGATACACCAGTTAGGTGATTTTGATGAAGAAGAAGGTTCTAGTTTTACAGACAATGGTGTAAAGAGTGAGTTAAAGAATGCTGTTTATGCTTGTAAACTGATCGAGGCATATCCTAGTACAATCGCAGCTCAACCATTATCATACGGTGCAGTCAATCAGATACACAAAGTTTCAATTACATTTCAGTATAGATACTGGCACAACATAATAGATATTGACGAAGTTGAAAGAGACGATACATTTATGTCTCAACAAACAGGAGTGGTTACACCTGATACAAAAGGTATGGGACCATTCGGTATATTCAGAAACTTACCATCTGAATTGAGAAGAGCAGGTAATTCATTAGTCAATCAGGCTAAGAATAGATTACCTGTTGGTAAGGTATTTGGCGGTAAGGTGTTCCCACCATACCTATAAATATTAAATTAAATAATGCATAAGGAGATTATATCATGGCATTACCAAAAGTAGAAGTACCTACTTACGAATTAGAAGTACCTAGTACAGACGAGAAGTTGAAATATAGACCCTTCTTAGTCAAAGAAGAAAAGATATTATTGATGGCTCTAGAGTCACAGGATAATACAGAAATGATGACTGCCTTGAGAGAGATCGTTAGGGCGTGTACATATGAAAAATTTGATGTTGATAAGGCACCTTTATTTGACTTAGAATATATCTTTTTAAGATTGAGAGCAAAGTCAGTTGGTGAGATATCAAAAATTAAATTAAGATGTGATGATGATAAGACTTGGGCAGAGGTAGAGATACCTTTAGAAGAAGTTAATGTTCATGTTGACGAAGATCATACTAACACAATTAATATTAGTGATGATATTAAAGTTATTATGGATTACCCTAAACTAGATATTAACTTTGCAGGACTAAATGATGTTGAAAAGTTTTTCGGTTTGATTAGGGCCTGTGTATTTCAGATCATAGATGGTGAAGAAGTCTATGAACGAAGTAATATGAATGATAGTGAGTTAGATGAATTCATAGAGAGTTTATCACCTGCTTCAATGGCAGACTTTAGAAAGTTTTTTGAGTCTATGCCAAGGTTGAAATATGATGTAGAATTCGAGAATCCTAAGACTAAGAAAAAGGAAAAGCGAACTCTAACGGGAATGAATAGTTTTTTTTAATCGCCCTTTCTCACGATACACTTGAGAATCATATTACAACAAACTTTAACCTTATGCAACATCATAAGTACAGGTTAGATGAACTAGGAAATATGATGCCTTGGGAAAGGGAAATATATGTTCAAATGTTAATTGAACATTTAAAAGAAGAAAAGGAGAGACGAGAGCGTGAGCGAAGAAATTAAAGATGTCAAAATAGCAGAACCAAAACAAAAGATACAAGTTGATCTTGAGGTTGATACTTCTATTAAAGACTTGGGTATAAACCCATACGCAAAGATAATACATTTAGCGAGAGCAATAGACGCCTGGCGTATATTCCCTAGAGTATTCATCACAACCTATATCTTTCTATTATATAAAGTTGTCATATGGTATATGGCATTAGGTAATCCGTCAATGGAACAATCTGGTCTTGTAAGTATCGTAGTAGGTGCTGGGGCTGCATGGTTCGGACTATACACAGGAACGAGTAAAAAATAAATGGCTGGTGGGTTTGACGAGTTTGTAGAAAAGTTTAGATCAGAACAGAAATCTGATACATTTACTGCTAGAACAGTAGGTGCAGCTGCCGTATCGGAAGCGATGTCGTCTGGCATAACTAAAAAGTTAGCAGGTAAATCAGATGTACAAAGTACAACAGCTTCTAATATTGCTAACGAAGTATCTCAATTAAGTGCTAGACTAAAAGACGCCACAGACGGTGAAGAGGTCAAAGGCATTGTAAATGAGATGAAGAGCCTTAAAAGGGTTGTAGACTCATTCGATAAATCAGCACTATCAGAGGATGGTCGAGAAGATATAAACAAACTATTAGACACCTCTATTAAAAACGCAAAAACTTCAGGCAAAGGTACATTCGGTAAGGCAGGTCAAACACTAGGCGAAGGTGCTATGGCTGCATTGAACCCGTTAAGAGCGATAGGAGACTTCGCTTCTAATATACCTATACTCGGTGATACAATAGGTGAGACTTTTAATGTTCTTGCAGATGGTCTAGAAGGTGGCATAAAAGATATGTTAGGACTTGGTCTAAGTAAAGACGAAGTAAATCAATCCAATCAATTAAGAGAAGATCAAGGGTATACTGTAAGAGAAGGTGGCGAAGGTGCAACCGATGGTGGTATTGCTGTTGCTAGTGAAGAAGGTGGTTTTGATGTAAAAGAGATTTTAAACCCTAGACCTGGTTATCTATTGAGAATGAGAAAGACACTTGCCTTTGGGTTAGGTCTTACTGATAGATCAGGTAAATCATATTTAGCAGATTTATTAGAGTTTAGTAAACCTGCTCCCGCTTCTGCTGGTGAAGGTAAAGAGAAGGCACCTGGTGCTGATATGCCTACTGATGTTGCACCTGGTGAAGAACCAAAGAAGAAAGGTGGCATATTAGGTATGTTGTCTGGTCTCGCTGGCGCCGCTGGTGTTGGTATAGGTGCTGGATTAAAAGCAATAAGTATGGGTGTTAGAAGTTTAGCGATGTCAGTTATGATGTTGGCTGCCCCACCTGCACTAATAGGATTAGCTGCAATTACACTTGCTCTTATAGGAGTAGGTACTGCTCTAAGAATTGCTACTCCTGCCCTTAAAGTGTTCGCTGATGCTGTAGTGAGTATTGTAGAGATAGTAGGTGAGACATTTCTTGGTGCACTGGAAAGAATACCACCTATCATGGAGAGCATCGGTGGTGTTATAGAATCAATCGGTACAGCAATTAGTGATGTTATTGGTACAGTATTTGATAGTCTTACTGATACAATAGAAAGATTATCTTCCTTATCAGGTGCTGATATGTTAGAGGCAGCTGCAGGTATAGTTGCGATATCAGCTGCACTTGGGACATTTGCTGTTGGTGGTATACTAGGTGCAATAGGTAGTTTCTTTGGTGGTGGACCTTTAGATCAATTACAAGAGTTAGATGGTGAGAGAATTAAGAAGGCAGGTGAGGATGTAGAGACTTTCGGTAAGAATTTAAAAACTCTAGATACTGATATACAAGGATTCGGTAAGAGTAATGCACCTAAGATACTTAAAGACTTCGCTAAGTCTATGAAGGGATTTACAAAATCAATGCCTAAGGCACTTGATCTAGATAAAATGAAAGATTTTGGTATGGCATTCGCAGACTTACAAGATCATGCCAAAGAATTTGTTGCCAATATGACTATCGTTGCAAATCCTGTAGCAGTGGCAACTTCAGCTGCGATGAGTGAAGCACAAAGAAGTGTCGGTAGTTCTAATACTGGAGGTGCTAGTACTGCTAATATTGTTAATGCACCTGTGACCAATGCAAATAAATCAATTCAGAACAGTTATGGTAAGAAACCGTTAAATGATGTGTTTCTTGCGTATGATCACAGATTTCAAGGAAAACAACACGGCTAGGATGACCGAGGATGGTGATTTTCACTCCGTCTGATACTCTAGTACCCCCTAAAATTGTAGTTCTTTTTCAGTCCAGATACTAAACTTAATTTCTTTCTTTTTACACCACGCTTCCGCAGCCTCAAACTTATCCATGTTCATATAGTACGCTCTTGCTTCTTGTAGTAAGGTACTTTTACGCTTACCTTGTTTTGCAACAGGTGGTTTAAGATGTTTAGAAGGTTTGACTTCTATTAGGTGCGTTTTCTTCTCACCTGCATTATCCATAACAGTAATCAAGAAATCAGGATAATACCTTCGTCTTGTTTTGGTTACTGAATCGAAATATGGTATGACTAACTCTTCACTAGACCATGACAATATACTAGGATTAGTATCAAAATATACCATACACTTTCTTTCCCATAGTGAACGATATATTATATTATTGTAGTTCCCCTTGTATTTTTTAGGGAACTTAGGGTTGTATTTTCCCTTATAAGTTTTATGCTTCTTCATTGTTTTCATATAAATAGTACTATAAACTATTTAGACAATATGGGCTTAATAAAAAATCATTTAACGAAACTTGCTAGAAACGCAATCGGTGGGGCATTATCAGATGTTCTTAATGGGGCATTGACTGGTGGGTTCAACAGTAAGATTGCAGGCTCAGCAGCTGCACTTGGTAAGAACAAGGCACGATTAGCTGCACAATCACAGGAAGTATTTGAAGAGAACGAGTATTCTTTCGGCACAGTCGCATACCCTCTAGAGTTAAAATCTGGTGGGGGTAGTTCTAATGGTCACTACATGATATTCTATATTCAAGTGCCAATAGAGGAAGGTGTTGACTCTGCTGGTGCTACTGATATTTCGCAAGTTATACCTAAAGAGTTGGGTAGTGTAAAACAAATGCCAATTAGAAGATTGAATAAATCAGTACAAGATAGACAAGAATTTAAAAGAATATCGTCTGCTATTACATTGTATATGCCACCTGAAATTAAGGCAGAATATAAGATGGAGTATTCAGAGGAATCAATAGGTGGGGCTGCTCGTAATTTGCTTGATGAATTTGATTTCGGTAAACAGTTTAGTGCTAGTGTAGGTAGAGCAGTAGTTAAAGGATTAGACATGGCTGCACCAGGTATGGCTGCAATAAGACAAGCTGAGACGGGACTTGCTGTTAATAATCGTGTTGAATTACAGTTTCAAAAGGTAGATAATAGAACATTCTCATATACATTTAATTTCAAACCTAAAAATAGAGAAGAGGCAGACGAGATACAGCGTATAATATATCTGTTCAAATATCATATGCATCCAACGATCATAGGTGGTGTAAATTCACCTGTGTTTAGAGTGCCAAGTCAGTTCTCACTTCACTATATGTATCGTACAGATGAAAACAAATATTTAAATACGATAGGTGAAACGATACTAGAGAACATGGATGTAACCTATGGTGATGGCACTTCATTTAAAACTTATAGAGGTAATGATGATGGTGCGCCACCTGAAACAATTACAATGACATTATCATTCAAAGAGATGGATGTTCACGATAAGAGTACAATATTCATGCACGAAACACCACCTGATAGACGCAATAGTTTATCTAATGTAAATCAAGATCAATCATTTGTATCTATTAAAGAGAAAACAAATGTTCCTAATCCGGGAGGCAGATAATGTATTTTAAAAACTTCCCTAAAATAGAGTATAGTTCGACAGGTAAGGTAGCTGATGAGAAAGTGGTTACACATTTACTCAAAAGAGTCGCAATCAAGACTGGTCTTAAAGACGAACTTTTAATGTTAGATGACTATTCTATTCGTGCTGGTGATACACCTGAAATTATTGCGGGAAAACACTTTGGTTCGCCAACATATCATTGGGTTATATTGCTGACTAATCAAATAACAGATAGATATTTTGACTGGCCGATGACTGAACCACAGTTCGAATCGTTTCTTAAAGACAAGTATGATAGTCAAGTCGATTCAGCACACCACTATGAGATACAACAAACCAGTGGGCCAACAACAAGTACAGATGACTCACACCTAATACTAGTTAACGAAGGCACGGCTGGCGCAACAACGATCACAAATAGAGAATATGAAGTAAGAGAACAAGATAAGAAACGCAGAATCAAACTACTAGGCGCACAATATCTTAATGAATTTGTCGGAGAGTTTAAAAGAATAATGCGAACAACTAAGGTAGCGTAATGAGTGCTGAAAAACTAGGATTCCCTGGTGATTTTATATTAGATTATTTCTTTATCATCAATCACCGTGGCGAGTCAGTCGACATAACTAACGCCGTGATGGTGCTTAATGTGTATGAGTCTATACACTCCCCATACCTAACAGGTGATTTCACTTTCATAGACACCTCAAGTGTTATACGAGCAAACGATCTAGGGTTCGGTCAAGAGCGTGTATCTATATCTTTACGCACACCAGAGTTCGAGGACAGCGTAATCAATAACGAGAATTCAAACTGGCGTGTAGTTGCAGTATTAGAAGATGAGACAATGGGTCCTGCAGGTCGCAAAATGAAGATGTCATTCACGACAAAAGAGTTCGTCAAAGACAAACAAGTTCGTATCTCTAAAACATTCGAGGACACATACGCAGAAATGGCAGTAAGTGTGTTGACAGATGAGAGTTACCTGAATACAAAGAAGGATATCATAGTAGAACCTACTGCAAATATACACAAGTTTTGTGTCCCTGATATGCACCCATTCGAATTTATTAACACAATCGCACCATCTTGTCAAGCAAAAGACCGTAATAATGTAGGATATTTGTTTTACGAAACGCTTGACAATAAACTACATTTCAGATCATATGGTTCATTGACGCAACCTGGGGCTGCAGAGCAAGATAGTTCTGAATTGATGTCATATACGCTTGGTAAGGCAGCGAACATATCAGATGGTTCTGTCAAGGGTAAACTTGGTGCAATCGAAGAGTTTAAGAGTCTAACACACCATAACGATATTGTCAACTTAAATAAAGGATTTTATGGGTCTAAATTGATAGATTTTGATATCTACAAGAAAACACACAAAACCACAGAATACAGTTATTTTGACGCTTTCGAGACAATACCACACTTAGATAGTATCGAAGGTCTACCTTACTCTAAAACGCCTGATATGGGCGGTAAAACACTATCTGATTACAAAGATTACGCACAATACATGGCATATCATACAACTGCCGATGCCAATACGCTCACTTATTCAACAAGTACAATACAACAAGCAAACGCTGAAGAGAACAGTTGGGATAACAATCGTGTACATATGAAAGTGCCAGGAAGACCTGGTATCAACGCTGGTTCAATGATTTTGATAGTGGTAACAGACATGACCATATCAAAGGGCGATATCACACCGACACCAGAGAATCTATACTCTGGTAAGTATTTGGCAGAGAACATACAACATACATTCGCCTTTGGCGCACCAGTCAAAGCACATCAAATGAGCATCACAGCCGTACGAGATAGTATCGAAGCACCCCTACAATTCGAGAAAGACATAAACGAACAACCACAAGACGATCCTCGAATTACACGCTTAGAACCTACGAATTAAGCAGAGAACGCCGATTTTTTCCCATGGTCTCTACCCAATAGTTTTATCCCCACGCTAACGCAAACCACGAGCAAAGCAGTATAAATAACAGTATGGAACCAGTAGTCATTCTAATTACACTTATTGCAACCTTTGGTGATTCACCAGAGATAAACTATTACAGTCATAACCCTCAAATACTATTCGTAAAAGAAGAAATGTGTGAAGATGTAATGAGGGAGGCCAATACATACTTTCTAGAAGGTGCAGAGAAGTACACGAAAGATATGTTTCCCGAAAGACCTTTGAGTACATTGAGATTAGACTGTATGAGTTATGCTGTATCACCTGATGGGAACTTTGTACCATTAGAATACGAGATACTCGGAGAATGGTCAGATGATGACTATAACGACAAACCTAAGGGGATGCAGATATGATAGATCGAATTCTAAAACTACCGTTGATTCAGGCAGTTCCCATTGTGTTAATGTTGATTCTTGCATTTTGTTTAGGATTGAGTTTTGCAATTGGAGTGATCGGATAATGCACGAAACGAGAAAACAGCGTAGGCAATTACTTGAGTTTTCCCAATGGGTTGAGAGGGATACGAATGAGAAACTAATGCTCGGTGTCACCGTCCCCCACGATCCCCCAAATGCTGTGGAAAACAAGCAACCGAGTGGATTAAAGATTGACAATTATGGGAGGTTCAAATGAATTTCTTTATAGGAAAAGTAGAGGATATTCTCGATCCGTTATTAACTGGCCGTGT
>Ga0209535_1001351_pt1 | contig 16832 bp, 24 predicted proteins | sample LinPmetageLP28_FD_184041 | JGI IMG/M metagenome (GOLD analysis project Ga0209535, IMG submission 184041) | Marine viral communities from the Pacific Ocean - LP-28 (SPAdes) (version 2) | ecosystem: Environmental > Aquatic > Marine > Oceanic | place: Pacific Ocean | collected 2009-08-22 | reverse complement strand
AGTTGCACATGTTGCATATATTCCTTCTATTACTGGTAAGGTCGTTGGGTTATCTAAATTGAATCGTATTGTTGAGCACTTTGCTTCACGTCCACAGATTCAAGAAGGTCTAACCGTTCAAATTCAGACTGCTATTGAAGCAATGTGTGAAGGTAATAAAGGAGTTGCTGTTGAGATCTCAGCTTCACATACTTGTGCCTGTTTACGCGGTGTTAAACATGATGGATGTGAAATGAAGACTGCTCGATTGAGTGGAGACTTCTTGAATGATCCTGCTACCCGTAATGAATTCTATCAATTCGTTAATCAATGGCATATGAATCGTTAGTAATTATATATAATAATAATATACAGAGAGGAATGGCATTCCTTTCTTGCCAATTTTTTAAAACTAGTAAATAAATTTATGAGAATAGCTTTTAGTGGTACCGCTAATTCAGGTAAAACAACTCTCTTGAAGAGTTTTCTCTATACGTGGAGTAATTTTTCAACTCCGGAAAAAACCTATAGAGACATGCTTGTTGAAAAGGAACTTGATCATTCATCTTCTACAACAACCGAAACACAAAGCGAGGTTATGAACTTTATGGTTGATCAACTAATCGCGAATAGTAAGGACGACTGTTTGGTATATGATAGGTGCCCGTTAGACTCTATAGCTTATACGTTATGGAGTAATGATAAGAATAAAGCAGGTTTTACAAAGGAGTTTGTTACTGAGCAAATTACTCTATGTAAAGAATCATTGAGAAACTTAGATGTAATCTTCGTATGTAAGTTTGATGAAAAAGAGGGTGTAAAAGAAGACGGATCTAGAGAAGCAGATTTACAATACATTAAAGAGGTAGATAATATTTTTGATTCTTTGTATCAACAGTATATGCAAAACCCACAGGCAGATGTTTTCTATCCTAAAGATGACTCACCAGCAGTTATATTATTACCCAACGGAACACAAGAACGAATCGACCTACTTGCAGAATATATTACACCTGAAGGTGAAATGTTTGGTGATGAACACTCTATTCTTAATCCAAATAATATCGATGAATTAGAATCTCTCGTCAAGCAGCAACAAACAGCTTTGGATAGTGAAAAGAAAGAAAAGGAATTATTTGCTAAATTTGGTATAAGTGATGATAGGAGTAGCGATTATAACTTGCAACCGTGAAGACATGTATCGAGTTTGTATTGACTCGATACATGATGATTGGTGTGACGAGTTCGTAACGGTTAATGACGGGAAGAGTGTAGAGTGTACTAAAGGAGAGTATATTGAAACCGGCGGCGTGGGTGTAGGTGTGGCTAAGAACGCAGCTATGCAACATTTATTAGATAAGGGCTGTGATTATATTATACTAGTTGAGGATGATATGCGCTTTAAGAAAAATATTTTTGAAGCTTATATTAGAGCTTCAAAAATTACCGGGATGCATCACTTTATGTTTGGTTATCACGGTCCTGCTAATAAGGCTGGTATTAGCGGAGGTAAGCCTACACCACGTAAAGTTATAGATTACGGTGATATAAAAATAGCTCTTAATCAACATTGCGTTGGTGCAGTTACCTTTTATACAAGAGATTGTTTAGAAGATATTGGATTACATGATGAAAATTATACTAATGCATTTGAACATGTTGACCATTCTTATAGATTAGCTAAAGCAGGTTACAGTACTCCCTATTGGTGGTGGTCTGATATAGCTAATAGTTTAGATTATGTAGAAGAACAAGCATGCTCTGAAAATAATTCCTCCATAAGACCGCGTAGTGATTGGCAGTCGAATATCGAAAAGTCAGCAATATATTTCTTACATAGACATAATGTTCACCCGGTACAAGTGCCTGATACTCCTATAAAAGAAATAGTATCAATACTCAAGGAATTTAAAAAATGAAGATATCTCTATTATGTCCAAGTCGTGAAAGGTTAAATAAGTTTATAACTTTTACTAGTAGTGTTTTTGCGACATGTAAAGATATAGATAATATAGAATTGGTACTGGGAGTAGATTCTGATGACCCGAAAAAGGAACTATACAAGCGGATAGCAAATAATCTAAGCTTTATAAAGTATATTGAACTACCAGAAGGATTATTTAAAGCAGAGGGATTATCAGGTATATGGAATCAAATGGCTACAGAATGTACTGGTGATTTGGTAGCCATGGTTGGTGATGATATGATTTTTCAGACTACAGATTGGGACGAGAAAATAATTGATACTTTTAAATCGAAGCAAGATAATATATATCTTGTACATTGTAACGACGGTATGAGAGGGCAAGGTAATAAGTATGTTAACGTGTCACCTTTAGCTGTAAACTCTTTTGTTCATAAAGACTATATCAATACAGTTGGTAGGTATGTACAGACTGAGATAAAGGAGATTTTTCAAGATACCTTTTTAGATAAATTATTCACATCTCTTAATAGGAAAATATACTATCATGATATAATAATTAAGCACTTACATTTCTCTGAGGGAGGTACTATGGATAAGACAGCTGAAGCATTAGAAGAGACGCGGGATGGCATATGGGATGATAATGAGCTATTCGAGAGAGTACTAGGTCCTGTAATTACAAGAGAGGTAGATATTTTAAAAGAAAAATTTAAAATATGAAAGTGTATACCCATTATAGTGAATCGCACAAGGACTTATATGAAAATTATTTTAAAGAGTCTTTACGTGAGCTATATACTAAAGATGAACTAGCTATAAGGTCCGCTTGTCATAAGCAGACTACGTCTTCTGGGTCATTTATGGAGGATGGTTGGCTCGAATCCATGCAATATAAACTTGAAGTTATATTAAAAGCAATAGAAGAAAATAGAAATGAATATTTTATTTTTTCAGATGTTGATATTGTTTTCTATGATAAGTTTATTGACGACTTGTTAGAAAGTGTAGATGGTTACGATATAGCCTGTCAGGAAGATTGTGGTTCTTTATGCGCAGGTTTTTTTATTGCTAGAGGTAATGAAAAGAACTTTAATCTCTTTACAAAAATATACAAAACATTCAGACAACTAGTCAATGATCAGGTAGCATTAAATCACTACAAGGGTGAGGTTAACTATAAGCTCTTAGATAAAAATAAATACTATACCATAGGTAATTTTTACAATAATCCAGATGGTACGCACGTATGGGATAACAGTACTAATATTATACCCCCTAAGAGCATGAAAATACATCATGCTAATTATGTGGTAGGTGTAGAGGGTAAGACTAAGCTAATTAACTTAATTAAAACAAATTATGAAAGTTTGGTATGATAAGGAAAATATATGCTTAAGTAATTTTATATCTGAAAAATTTTTATTTCTACCCTTATTTAGTGATCAGATTATAGAGCAAAATAATGACTTTAAAAATAATAACTGGTCGTTAGGTATTAAGTCAATAGTAGAGCTTTCCTCTATACAAGATGCGAACTGTATAGTTTTTCATGATAAGTTAAACAAAGATATAGTACCATTCTTACAAACGGTTAAGAATTTTAAGAAACCTATAATCACTTTCTTTAACGATGATAGTGACGTGCCTATAAGCGATACACTACCGTCAAATTTACTAGTTTATAGGACTTCTATCAACAAAACAAACCAGAAACCAAACGAGGTACCTATGCCAGCTTGGAGTGAAGATTTTGGCGCATCAGATATACGTGATTATTCTTTAAAGCCAGTTGTTAGTTTTTGTGGGGCTATCACACACCCTGTAAGACATAAATGTATTGAGAAATTAAAAGGCAGTAAGGATTTAGAAACTAGTTTTATAATAAGGAGCGCGTTTTGGGGTGGTAATCCACATGGTAAACATATTCGCGAAGAATATAAAACTAATATGAAAAGTAGTGATTTAATTTTATGTTGCCGCGGCGCGGGAAATTTTTCTTTTAGATTGTATGAAACATTATCCTGCGGAAAGATCCCGATTATAATTGATACTGATATTTCACTACCATGTGATGACATAGTAAATTGGAATAATTTTATTATTACTACACCGGAAAATATAGTTAATGATATAAAGCAGTGGTGGAAAAATATGGACAATAAAAAATATGCCAAAATTCAAAGGTATAGTCGTTCTATATACGAAAACTACCTTAACCCTGTAGGTTTTGCTGAATATATTTCTAATTCACTAAAGTAAAAAAATATGAGAGTAATAGTAAGATATGATCCAGCCGGTAGGATGGGCAATAGAATGTTTCAATATACATTTGGGTATATTCTTAGTAAACTTAAAAATTGCAGCTTTTATCATGATAGTTTACCTAACTTTAGTATCCCAAGTAATATGGATGTAGTAGGTAGTTTAAATAATCCTATTAATACCAGACGATATGGAGATCAGCATGCAGATATTAACATGCTCGTTAACCATGAAGGTGATATTATAGTAGATTCATATGTACAGCAAAGTAGATTTTATATTAATTATAGAGATGAATTAAGAAATTTATTTAAAGTACAAGATACTATAGTTAATAATAATAAACTTGTATTACATATAAGAGAAACGGATTATGTTACAATAAATGCTTTTTTAGGTTATGATTATTATAAAAAATTAATTAGTGATAGTAATTTTAAAGATATTCTCATCGTAACTGATAACTCAAAAAGTAGTACAGTTCAAAAGCTTATAAAAGAAGACGGATGTACTTTAAGTACAAGCGGCGTTGTTGATACTTTTACGGTTAATAGTGATTCAAGAGCTATGGTTGATTTTAAAACCCTTATGTATAGTGAAAATATTGCTATATCACAATCTAGCTTTTCCTGGTGGGCTGCTTTTTTAGGTAATCATAACCATATTATATTTCCATTTAAAAAAGATATAAAATGGTGGCCAGTGGATCCGGGTATTGATGATATTGATTTATATTTCAATATTGATAACGTAACAAAAAAGTATATAATATAATAAAATGGAAATAAACTTTAAAGATCTTAGAATTCCACTAGATCATCCTACTTACCCTCCCTACCATCAAGGATATTATATGGAAGAGTATTTCTATAATTTTTATCTAAATAATAAAGAAGAGTTTGATAGTACTGGCTATACCCTTATACCAATTTTTTGGACTAATGTTTATATAATGGAAACAAAAGGTGCCAACCGTAGACGACTCATTCAACCTTACCTCGATGCGTTACCTAATACTAAATATTTTACAGTATCTCAACACGATGATGCTGTAACTGAGAAACTACCACCAGGTACTATTTCTTTTGAAGGTGGTGGTAACGGTAGCGGGGTACCCTTACCGTTAATTTGTTCAAAACTACCAATAGCTATTGATAAAAAAATAACGAAAGATATATTTTGTTCGTTTGTAGGATCAAATACACATCCAATTCGAGATAGAATAAAGCAAATATATGATTCTGATAAGGATTTTAAATTACATATGAAACCGTGGACTGATACTATTCCACAAAATCAATTAGAGTTTTTTATAGATATAACAACTAGATCTAAATTCTCACTATGCCCTAGAGGGTATGGCGCGCAAAGCTTTAGATTTTACGAAATTTTACAATTAAACTCTATACCGGTTATAGTTTATGATAAAGAGTGGTTACCTTTTAATGATGAAATAGATTATAATTCTTTTTGTGTTTTAGTTAAGGTAGATAAGATATCAACACTAAAAGAGAAGCTACTAAGTATATCGCAACATACCCAAGCTCGCATGCTAGAACGAGGTAAAATAATTTATAATAAGTACTTTACTCTCGAAGGTATGTCTAAACAAATTCTTAAAACACTTAAAGATTATGAAAAAGAATAAGTTTGATGAAGGTATGATATATTTTTTAGTTCATTTAGGAGGAAACTTCCCTGAATATACAAAATATTCAGTTAATCAAATTTATAAAATGGATTGTAAATGTAAAATATATCTTTGCGGTGATATTAAACCAGATTTTATCGATAAAGATTTCACATTTATTAATATAAGTGAATTAGATATAACTTCAAATAATAATTATTTTGCTAACGATCCTAATCCCTTATGGAGAACTTCTTTATTAAGAATTTTTGCTATTAACTCTTTTATGCAAAAATATAATATTGAAGGTATAATTCATTTCGACAATGATGTAATGATCTATGATAATTTTAATAAAATAAAAAAATATTTTAAAAGAAAAAATTACATAACTCCTCATAAAGAAACTGAATATGCTTTCGGGTTTTCATATTTAAATAATAAAGATGATTTTAGAAAATTATCTAATAAAATAAAAAAAATAATTGAAGGGGGTGAGAGTGAAGTTAAAAAATTAACAGGAGATGAGGCACATGAAATGAGATTATTAAATTTTTGCGGTAAAGGTTTAATTGAATCTTTACCTACACACCCTGAAATTAATGATATAGATGGCTATGTTTTTGACCCATCTTCGTACGGTCAATATATAGGAGGTACACCAAATGGTCACCCTCCGGGGTTTGTTGATGAAACGCAACTTATAGGTACTTTATTGAAAAATAACCCTAACATATTGTTCAATAGAGAAGATAATTCATACTATTTATCGAACAATAATAAATTATATAAAATTTTCAATCTACATATACACAGTAAAAAATTAAACGAATTTTATTATGAGTAAAAAAATTGTCATATATCAAGAGTGGGGTGGTTTGGGTGATAACTTAGCTCATTCAACTATACCTAGATTATGTGAAAAATATGGTTATGATTGTTACTTGAGTAAGTATAATAAATTTAATAATGATGAGACTTATGAACTCTTATTTAAAGATATACCTTTTATAGATGAAAAAGATATGAGTTGGCTCGATAGGTACACCCCTCAAAAAAATAAAGAATGGAATCATCTAAGAAGTATTCAAATAGGTTATGGATTTAATGAAGCTCCATATAGTTACCCTTTTATAAATTACACACCTAAATTTAATGAAGAACTTAAAGATAAAACTTTAGTAGATTTGAGTGGAACGCATTATTTTACTTTTTTTAAGCAATATTTTAGCAAAGAACATATATTAAACGTCTATAATAGAATCTTATCTTTAGATAAATTTGCAAATATATTACAAGTAGAAAAAAATAATTATAATGATATAGGGAGTGTTTATATAACAAATGAAAAATACAAAATAAATAGTTTATTCGATTATTGCGATGCTTTATATTCTTGTAAAAATTTTATAACAGTAGATTCTGGTCAATCGAATCTAGCTAGCGGTATAAAGCACCAATTTAATACTAAAACAAATATCTACACTATTGGACTACAAAAAAATCTCCCACCAAATAATTATGATTCATATTTTTATTTAAATACAAATCACATTGCAATTGACACCGGCATAATGCATAAAGCAGTTGATTCTCAATAAAAATAAGATAAAATATTATAAAATATGAGCAAATATTTAATTACGGGTATAACTGGATTTGCAGGACCTCATTTGGCTAATTTATTAATTGAAGAGGGGCACGAGGTGCATGGAATAGTGCGAACAGCTAATGGTAGAGAATTAGATTTAGTTGATATTATTAAATTAGAAGATCTGAGTAAAATTAAATTTCATTACTTAGATTTAAAGCACTTTTATGGAGTTAAAAAACTCTTTGATAATGAAGAGTATGATGGGGTATTTCATTTAGCTGCTCAATCTCATCCACCTACTAGTTTTAAGGATCCTGTATTAACCTGGGAAGAAAACGTAACCAGTACAGTAAATCTTATAACTGCATTAGAAGGTAAAAATACAAGATTTATGTTTTGCTCTACGAGTGAAGTGTATGGTGATACTTGCAAGGATGTAGGGTTATTAAAAGTGGATACTCCTTTAATACCAAGCAATCCTTATGGTACTTCTAAAGCTGCAATGGACATGTACGTGAGAGAGAGAAGTATGAATGGGTATTTAGACGGTTTTGTTACTAGAGCATTTAGTCATACTGGTCCAAGAAGAGGTAAAATTTTTAGTATTAGTTCAGACGCTTACCAAATTGCTAATATGATGCTCGGTAATCAAGATCTAGTTTTAAACATAGGTAATCTTGAAACTGAAAGAGTGGTGATAGATGTTAGAGATTGCGTCAATGCTTACTACAAGTTAATGCTTAATCCTGATTCAAAAAGCAAAGCATTTAATGTATGTGGAGATGAAGTTCATAAAATGCAACATTATACTGATTTATTAATAGAAAAATCAGGATTAAAAGATGTAAAACAAGAGATTTATAAACCATATTACAGACCTATTGATATTCAAGTCCAGATAGGTGATTCCAAAGAACTAAAAGATATGACAGGATGGAAACCGCAAATAAGTTTAGAGCAAACTATGGACGATTTGCTACAATATTGGGTTAATAAATTAAAATGATATCCGGTGAACAGTTTCAAAAAATATCTCAAATTAGTCTATATACTGAAACTAATGATATTATTGAAAATCAAAATAATTATTTAGAGCAAAATCTTGTAAAAATTTCAGATTTAGAAGTAAATGAAATTAAAAAATACAATTATATTTTCGTCTATACTCATTTTTTAGAGGACTTTTTTGATAAGTTTTACAACCATTTAAATGATGGTACAGTAATTATATCGCATAATTCTGATGCTCGAGTAGATGAAAAATTTTTTAAGTATCTAGAAGGTAATAAAATTAAAAAATGGTACTGTCAAAATAGATTTATTATACATGATAAGTTGGTAAGTTTACCTATTGGATTAGCTAACAGTCAATGGCCTCACGGTAATCAAGAATTAATTAAAAAAGTTAGAGATTTAAATTTAAAAAAAGAAATTTTAGTATTTAAAAACTTTGATAGATCTACAAATAGAGATGCAAGATTTCATTGCGATAATGTGACATCTATTAATGGCATACAAATGGGGAGTCAAACATCGAATGAAGAATATTGGATGAATATTGCAAAAAGTACATTTGTTATATCACCACCTGGTAATGGAATTGACTGTCATAGAATATGGGAGTGTTTATATTTAAGAGCTATACCTATTGTACTTAAACATGAAGCTTTATCACAGTTTGAAGATCTACCAATACTGTTCGTCGATAGTTGGGATGACGTAACGGTAGATTTCTTAAATTATAAATTACCAGAATCACGTCTATTACTAAAAAAATATTACGATAAGAAATTCAATAATTTAAAAGTTACTGATATAGATTTCTGGAAAAAAATTATAGTTTAATGAGCTTTTATTTTTTCTATATCGTTTTTTGTCAAAACGTAAACGCCTGGTTTAGTTACAGAGAAGCCTGCACATAAATTAGCAAAATTTATTGCATTTTCAATATCATTATCGATACTATAATGGTAATATAAACTAGCGAGAAATACATCACCTGCTCCGCATACATCAAAAACATCTACCTTTCTAGATTTAAAGATTCTATTTTTAAATCTAGCGCCTTTGGAACCTAACGTAGTTATAACGATATTTGAATCATTAATATTAAAAGCGTTTTCAGTTTCTAAGTCATTTATTTTTATAATACAATCTTTAAAACAAGATAAATTTTTCTTTTTACTATCTACAAAAATATTTTTATCTTTAAACAAACTGCATAGCTCCTCACATATATCAAACGTCAAAAATCCTTTATCATAATCACTAATAATTAAACTTGAATAATTACTAGGGTTAATATTTTTTAAATTCAATGGAGTTATATATTCGGTCTCTTCGTCTAATCTTATTAAATGCTGATTACTTTTTATATCGATAAATCTTGTTTTAGTTATTTTTTCTTTTTGGGTAAAACAAGTAACGTTTATATCAAAAGCAGATAGATTTTTTAATACGTTTAGTACCATTCCATCATTCTCAGTTATTTTCAATTGCTTAAAAACTGGTACAGGAGCCTCAGGACTTATTCTATCCACCGATCCAGATATATAAACATCTCTACAAGAATCTCCTATAACTAAAACATTATTCATATATTTTTTATCATATTTGTAGTTGAATAATTATCAATATAATTAAAAATCTTAATCTCAGCTAAATCATTGCCAATAACAGCTTCAGGTGTATAATCACCTCCCTTTACTATTATATTAGGTTTAACTTTTAGCAATAAATTATAGGGAGTGTCCTCATTGAAAATAATTACCCTATCAACATATTTTAAAGATTCTAAAATATATTTTCTGTCATTTTCCCTATTAACCGGCCTTGTAGCACCTTTAAGCCTTTTAACGCTTTCATCACTATTAAGACCAACAATTAAATAATCACCTTGCTCTTTTGCGTATCTCAAACACTCTACATGACCTCTATGTAGAATATCGAAACATCCATTTGTAAAAACTCTAATCACCTTTTTCAACTCTATAACTATCTTCATCAAAATGTTGAGTAGAAAATTCAAACATTTCTGTATCTTTAAGCGCTTTCATTTGATGAATTAGACCAGTCTTAACATGAAAATTATCCCCTGCACTTAACACAACATTTTTGGCTTTTTTAATATCCTCGTCACGACCAAATGTTACTAGTAATTTACCTTTTCTAATATAAAAGACCTCATCTTTCAATTTATGATAATGCCAGGAACACTTCTTACCTTTAGCAAACCATAATATTTTACCGCAATATTCTTCCTTATTAACTATCCATTTTTCATACCCCCAGCCTTTGGGTACAAATTTAATCTTCGAAAAATTCTTCATCGCTTATTCCTTTATCATCGACATATAAATCGCCAGAAGGTTTACCCATCATCAAAGTATGAAACTTTACACCCCAATCATTTAACTGCTTAAATGTTAACTCATAATATTTCTCATGAGCCTTTTTACCATCATTGTTAAAAGTACCCATACCCCTTGCTGTATGAAACGTAATTTGATGACCAGTGTCAAACAACTTGTTAATTTTATCTATTCGCTCAACTTCTGGCATAGCTTTTTCATATGATCCTTCTGTACTAATATGTGTACAAATAGTACCGTCTATATCAAATACGTACTTCATAATATATTTTATACCATCTTATTGAAAATTCAAGTTGATAAAAGGTTTATTTTTTTTAAATACTAATGTGTTAGGTATAATCTGCAACGATAAAATATAAAAAAATAATAGCAATAGAGATTACATATGAAAATAATAGTACTAATTATAACACATAATCAAGATCTTTATAATTTTTTTGATAATATAAAGGTAAAATATCTTAAAAATAAAAATATTGATTATAGGTTGTTATACAACAGTACGGATAGTAACTTAGAGGATAAGAAGAACAATAAAATAAACTACTATACAGATAAGGCAAGCATCCCAGCTATGCTTCAAAAATTTTTACATTATTTAGAGCGTGATAATAACTATGATTATGTTATTAGAGTTAATAGCTCGACGTTTTTAAATATAGATAGAGTATTAGAAGAAATTAAAAACCATAAAGATGTAGAAGATCTATATATGGGATTTTTTGACCCCGACTGGATTTTTTGCTCCGGCGCTTTGACTATTTTCTCGAAAAGTGTAGTATGTAAATTATTAGAAGGTAAACAGTACATACAAACCGATATTGAGGATGATGTGGCTATCGGTAGATTTCTCACATTAAAAGGAGTGGAAAAAACGTACCTTGAACGTTATAATATATCAGACAGACAAAGTACGCCGGATGAAGAGGAAATAGAGGAAGCACTAACTTATCCGCAAATAAGAATAAGAAATGACTTTAATAGGGATGTAATAGATAAAGGTATTTGGGAGATTATATCTAAGAAAGTAATTTAAATAAAAAACTATAATTTGTTATGAATATACGCGACGAGTATTTAAAAAGAAAGGCAAAGAGGTCTGATATCAATGAGCATTTGGAAACACTATATAGCTATGGAAATAGGTGTAGAAATATTACAGAGCTTGGCTCAAGATACGGTGATAGTACTATCGCCTTACTTTATAGTAATCCTAAGTTACTTACCAGTTATGATTTATTTAAATCTGATTTTATTGATGAATTAAAAGAGGGTAACTTTAAATTTATTAAGGGAGATTCTTTAGAAATAAAAATAGAAGAAACCGATTTATTATTTATCGATACGTTACATAGATATTTTCAGCTTTTTAACGAATTAGGATTTCATGCAAAACGAGTTAGCAAGTATATTTTATTACACGATACAAAAACTTACGGTGATGAAGATGAACCTCTATATGCAGCCCATATACCCGTAAAAATGAGTAATAAGGTAATCAATACTAAGGCTACAGGTCTTAAACAAGCTATTAAAGATTTTTTAGAAACAACAAAAGAAGGTAAAAATTGGAAAGTTAAAGAGATTTTTACAAATAATAATGGACTGACGGTTTTAGAGAGACGATGAGTGTAATTATCTTATCCTTTACAAAAGATCCTAGTTATTATTCAATGCTTAAAAATTGCATTGAATCGATGGGTGATTATGAAATAGTAGTAGTTGAAACAAACAGTAAGTTAAAGGGTAAAGATATAATGTTACCTGCTAAGTTTGTTTTTCCGGATGAGGAGTTTAATTACAACAAATTTCTTAATTATGGATTTCAAAATTTAAGTAGCAAGGAAAAGGTTATTATATCTAATAATGATGTGGTATATGAACCGGGTTGTATTGATGCATTATTTAAAAGTTTAGATACCTACGACTCTGTATCACCGGTAGAGAAATATAGTGGTAAAGACATCACTGGTTATACCGTCGGCGAGCATGTAAAGGGATGGTGTATTGGTTTAAACTATAAAGTATATGAACAGATGGGTGGGTGGGATGAAAGCTTTAAGTTCTGGTATCAAGATAATGATTATTGCAATTTTCTACAAAAACACTCTCTGAACCACGCTTTGATTGGAAATGCAGTGGCTAAACATCTCTGTTCGAAAAGTCATTCCTTAGTAAGTGACTTAAAAGAGTTTACTAACGATCAAATTAGCACGTTAGAACAGAAGTGGGGTAAATAAAGTTGATTAAAAGATACAATATCATATCATTAGATATGATTATCGATCAACAAGTTTATAATGGCGATCTTATTCACGATCGTTTCGCGTATAAGTTCTTTAGAAAAGAAGTCTCACCTTATGGTAATATTGTAGCTTTTAGGGCTCCTATGTATGTAAGTGATAATTTAATTGATTTGGAAGATACACTAGCCAATGACTATATTTTTTCAGAGGATGCAATTAACTTCTGCTGGGAGATACCTAATTTATGTCCCTTAGGAGCAGTTGCTTTTCAACGTCTCTTCAATACTACCATTGCAGGTATGTTAGGTCAACTTATTCAAAGACCGATCAACATGGATGGTGATGATATTATGGTAACTGATGAGTTTATTGGGAGTGATAGTAAAAAGCGCTCAGAAGGTAAAGTAAGTGTTTCAATTACATATAGTAAGGAAGATATTGCTTTAGGTCATACCGGCATTAATGTAAAGGCGGGTAAGAAAGCTCCTGGGTTTGCTTATTCAAGTAATATGAGTGATAGTCAGATAGAGGCTTTTATGGACGCGGTAATTAAAGCGTTTGAACTGGAAGTAAAAGATCAATGGATCGCTACAACTAAAATAATTAGTTAATGAATTTTTTTCAGCTACAAAATAAGCTGTTCTACTCTAAAAAGACAGATGCTGAGTTTTTAGATTCAGAAGGTGAACAATCATTTACTCCGTTTATGTTTAACAGGTGGTTATCTTTTTATAATAAAGGTATGGCTACTATTACTAATGAAACGTTAAATAGATTCGGTGGTATTTTTCAGGATAAACAACAGCAATATAGGCTTTATTATTATTTTATTCCGAGATTGAAGTTTAAGCGTATAGCATATAATAAAAAACTTAAAAAAGAGGCTAGTGAAGAAGAGAATCTTGATCTTATTGCGCGTAATAAGAATATCTCTGTAAGAGAGTTAAGGTCCTATATTGATTTTCATGAAACTTGTAGTAAATAAGTTATATGGCAATGGCATCTATTGATAATTTAGCTCCTACAAGAAGTCTAATTGACTTGACGCAAGGAGGTAAGGGTGATTTTGGGTTAGACGACTACCAGCTTAGTTTTGTTTTTGATGATATTCTTCTTGTAGAGTATGCTGATGAGTCAGCTAACGGAGATGAAGTTTTACGTAATGGTATAGTCGTTCCGACAAACGCAATGACTAAAGCATGGCGTAAGGGTAGAGTTATTCTTGCAGGTCCTGATGCAAAGTACGCAAAAGAAGGAGATATAGTTATATTTCCAAATAATCTCGGAGTTACCATTTCTAATGTAGAGATTACAGGTAAAGGTAAAATTGCCAAGGGTGTTTTTCTAAACGAAGAAAGAATGTTTGGTATATGTAAACCTAAAAATGATAATACAGAGGTCAGCACTTGATTCTATTCTTTTAACGAATGTAGTAGACTTAAGATTCGCGCGCAGAATACCTAAAGCGGGGTTTCCTGCTACTCGACGTATACTATGTACAAAGTCATATAACTTATTAAACTCTACAAACGGTAGAATTACCTTAAACTATAAACCACCTAGAGGCCCGCATAAAGTGAATGAAGCGGCTGATAACTTACTCGTTGTGTGGGATATTTTAATGCAAGGATATAGAAATATTAATATGAATCAAGCTGATCTAATAAAACAGTATCCGGCTGATGATTCTTTTTGGACGTATTTTAACGAGAGCGTATATCCTATGTCAGGAAAACAAAAACTAGCTTTTATGAACTCATGAATATAAACTTAGAAAGAGTAAATCAAAGCTTAAAACCTTTTTTACTACAAAATATAGTAATTAAAACTGATAAGAAGATTATCAAAAAAGGTAAGCTTAAACTTTTTAAAATTAAACAGTATAATATTGCTCTTTCTCTAGAAATTGACGGTAAAATTAAAATCTATGAGATACCATACCCGTTTAAAATTGAAGGTTCGTTAGATAAGTTAATATTTAACTACCGTATAAGTTCTTTTATACCTGAGCAATTCTCTCTGTTTATAAAATTATTAGATTGCAGTTCTAAATCGAAATTTTACGACAACCTGCTTTACATATTGCCTAATAAATGAACTATACTATAATTAGGTGTGCTAACTGGACTAATTAATAGCTTCCCTTCAGGATATGATCCCAATCCAACTCAAGTAAAGCTTCTTAAGAATATTGATCAAGCGTTTACCGATGGCTATAAGTTTGTAGTCTGTAACGCTCCTACTGGATCAGGTAAATCTATGGTATCAAAAACCGTAGGTAATGTAGCTGGGCAATGTACGAAAGAATACCGCGATATAGTGACGAGTTATCTAGCTTATAAGCGAACGCAAGGAGGTAATTATGCGTATGAAGATGAGTGTAATGAAGAGAGGTCGTTCGGATGTACTGCATTAACAATTACCAAGGCTTTACAAGATCAGTATAAAGAGCTATTTAACGATGTTGAAGTGTTGAAGGGTAAGTCTAATTACAGCTGTGTAGTAGATGAGGATTACTCGGTGGAAGTAGCGCCATGTTTACATTTACCGAAACTTCGTGAGGAGTGTTGGAGTAAAAAGTGCTGCTCGTATTATGAACAGCGTAATAAAGCTTTAACTTCACGATTTAATACTCTCAACTATAATATGTTCTTTGCATTACCTGAGCATCTTAAAAAACGTGAATATTTAATTTGTGATGAAGCATCGGAGTTAGAAGATCAATTAGTTAAAGAGTTTAGTTGTACTATTAACTTTGAATTCCTCTACAAGAACGAGGTTGAAGTTAAGCCATTTCTAACTAAAAGTACTAACGTTGAAAAATGGATAAATCACTTAGTACTATCACTAAAAGAGCGTATCGATTGGTTAAAAGATGCAATTGGTAGTACGAGTAAGGTTAAAACAAAATACCTTATACAAAAGAAGAACGAGTTGGTCGCGCTTGGTAATTTGCATAGTAAACTATCACTTATATTAGAAACTTGGTATGATAGTGAGTATATTTTCGAGAGGGATAGTAAGGCTATTACCTTTATGCCTCTTAAGGTAGACAAGCTATCAAAGTATTTGTTTAAGTATGCTGATAAAGTAATTCTTATGTCAGCTACTATTATTGATTCCAAGAATTTTTGTAAGTCGTTAGGTATTGATAACTTTAAGTATATTGAAGCTGAGTCAACGTTCGATGCTAAGAATGCACCGATATATTGCAATACAAAGGTTAAGTTAAATTACTATAATATGCAAAAGAACTTACCTAAGATATGTAAGCAGATAGCTCAAATTTGTGAGTTTCATAAAAACGAAAAGGGTATTATACATTCACAGAATAAGAGTATTACTAACTTCCTATCAGAAAATCTTACTGATCGTAGATACTTAATACGCGAACCAGGTGTACGGAATGAAGTTATTTTGGAACAACATATGGAAACCGATGATCCTACTGTTCTAATATCACCATCTATGTCCTATGGGGTTGACCTCAAGGATGATCTAGCTAGATTTCAAATTATTATTAAGGCGCCGTATCTACCTACTAAAGATAAGCGTATTGAAAACTTAATGAAAGAGGATTTTGACTGGTATCAAAATAAAATGCTCTGTTCATTAATTCAAGCTTGCGGTAGAGGGATACGATCCCATAAAGATCACTGCATAACATACATTCTTGATGCCGCGATTGTAGAAAGTATAGTAAAAAACAGACATAAGCTTCCTAAATACTATCTAGACCGATTCGTGTAATAAATATATGTAGTGCGTAAGAGGGCATACCATTTTGAAATTAAAGATCTTCTCACACAGTTTGTAGCTG
>Ga0209535_1001350_pt1 | contig 16836 bp, 26 predicted proteins | sample LinPmetageLP28_FD_184041 | JGI IMG/M metagenome (GOLD analysis project Ga0209535, IMG submission 184041) | Marine viral communities from the Pacific Ocean - LP-28 (SPAdes) (version 2) | ecosystem: Environmental > Aquatic > Marine > Oceanic | place: Pacific Ocean | collected 2009-08-22 | reverse complement strand
GTTAAATAGTTTGTTTTCTTTATTTATTCAACAAGGGTGGAGTTATTTTTTATCTACAGTAGTTCCGTATTCTTCACGAATTAATTTAAATATTTCCTCATCCTGTCGAACGGTTCCAAATTGTATCCAATCATCATCTGAAATAACATGACCGACCCGTGAAGCCAGGCCGGTTTCTGTTATTAATGCATCTACACCTCTTGTATACCAATTTCTTAATCTTTCAATTCCACCGTCTTCGTAAATTCTTAATACTTGTTCGTTATCAATGTATCTTTTGTGGAATCCCATACTTAAACTGTTTCTACAACTGGATCAACTTCATCCATTAGTTTATTTAGTTCAGTTTCAGCTTTGTTATACTCATCAATTGCAACATCAAGAATAACTTCTGGGTGGTTAACTTCTTGATCCAATGCAGCCATGAGAGCATGATTTTCTCTAAGCCCTTGGTTATCTTCATGTACTTTTCCAACAACCTTAGAAAGATCTGAACCAAATGCAGCCATCATTTCTACAAAATCACGAGCAGCAAAAAATCCTTTACCTTTCATTGAAGTAATCATTGTCCAAAAGATAGTAATACTTGTGCCTCTTAATTTAATATTTCCATCCCAGTCCTTTTCTCTAGTTACTGGTTGTTGTTCTTTCATATTAGAATATAACATAATCAAACCTGTTGCAGTAGTATGACCCCAATCAGCTTCTTTTTCTAAAAACTTCATTATTTGTTTATAAAGTTTTGCAGTTCCTACTGGAATATCATATTCATTAGTCTGAAGGTTTCTAAGTAAATCTTCATTCTTTTTTAATGCAGCCTTTTTATCTTTAATAATTTCACTCATTTTTCTTGGAGTGTATTCAGCTTTTTTATCTTCGTTTAATTTAACTGTTTTTGCCATCTTTATTTGTTTTTGTTTTAGGTTTCGGCGTTGCTGCCTGAAATTCTTTATTTATATTTCCACACTTACTACATTCCATTGTATCTAATGGTAGTAACCTATCTTGGCCATCCGGAGAAATAAATCTACTTACCTTTCTTAAAAAGAAAGCTGGTCGGAATACATTATGACCACATTCATCGCAAACTATTTCTTGTGTTGAATCCAAATCAACATTCATTTGTTTTCCTTCCATTGCCATTATTTAATTATATGGATTAGTTATTATTTGTTTTAACTTTATTGATTTCATTTAACTTATACTCAGAATCAATATGATTAGAATTTACAAAGTCCCATAAACTTAATTGTGGAACTGAAGGATGAGGTTGAGTTTTGGCCCAGCGTCTTGCCTTTACAAATTCTTCTGGTGACCATCCGAATGATCCTTCATGTTTTGGTAAAAACCAACTTCTAATTTTCTGATATAATTTAAACATAATCTATTTATTATTATATGTAATTTTTAAATTTAGTTTAAGTAAGTTCTTACAAAATCTAAATCTTCTTGTGTATCTATTCCTTTATATAAACCGTCAGCTCGAGCATAACTAAACTTAATTCCATTATCTCCCCATCTTATTTGTTCTAAATTTTCTACAATTTCATTTGAGGTTTCAATCATTATGTTCTTGTTAATCTTTTCGGTCATTTCTCTACTAAATCCATAAATTCCAATATGTCTTTTAACAAATAAAGGTGACCCAAACAGAGGGCTCCTAGTGAACATTACTATTTCCTGATGATCAAGAATAGCCTTTACTGTATTTCTATCGGATTTTTGTTTTGGTGTAAGTGGACCTATCAGAGTAGATATATTAGATCTATTATTTTTTAAAACATTTATAAGATCATTTATATCTTGTTCATTAATAATAGGCTCATCTCCTTGAACATTAATAACTAAATCATATTCTTCTTTATATTGTTGATAAGCTTCTAAAATTCTATCGGTTCCAGTTGGATGACTTACTTTAGTTAAAATAGCATCTCCACCAAAACTATTTACTGCTTCTACTATTAGAGAACTATCAGTTGCAATAACGACTTTATCAGCATTAGATTTTTTTACAGCTTCATAAACCCACTGAATCATTGGTTTACCATTTATATCAGCAAGAGGTTTACCAGGTAGTCTAGTTGATCCCCATCGTGCTGGTATAATTGCAATTACTTTATTTTTAGAATCTACTCTATTCATCTATAACAAATATCTGTTGTAGGGGCTTCGTTTATTGGTACCGTAAGACACTGTGCCCACGTGTTACCATAGGAAGGTCTACTAATGATACCAGCCCATGCATCTAATACACTACCCATGTCTATTGCGCACTTGCCCCAATCATTCTTTAATTCATTACATAGGTCTTTAGCTGCATGGCCTACACCTAATAGAACAATATGGTTTTTAATATTTTTAAATTGAGACCTTAACCAATCTCTTTGTGATAGTGCTTTACTGTTTGGATTACCATGTTCATGTTTGATATTAATAAAATCTACATTATTATTAAAAATATCTTGAAACTTTTTATTAGCCTTAAGATTTTTTTCTTGACTCGTAATAATTGTAACTCTTTTATTTCCTATTAATTTTTTAAAGTTTTCAATGACACCAAGCTCAGATCCTTTGTTAAACATTATACTACATATTTTTAAATTATTAATATCTACATCATAATGTTCAAAAATTTCTTTATTTGGTACATACCTATTTATATCAAGGTTCATTCCCTTTACTGCTAATTCACTAATTTCTTCTAGTGTAAATAATCCTAAATAATCACTTGTATTAATTGAATCTATTATTATTTTTTTACATCTTAGTAAGAATTCACAATCTTCAGTAAAATCTATGTTGTATCTTTTACATATATGAACTAATGCCACACGCCTAATTTCTATTTCGTTTTGTGTATAACAATGTTCAGGTCTTTTTAGTATCTGAATTTCACCATCACCTAACCTAACATAAGATAAGGGAGTTTTGTTATTTATAGATTCTTTTATTGCTTGAAAAAGATTCTTATCAGATATAGTACGCTTCATCTTTATTTTTATTATTTTACCACGTGGTCTTATCACTAGTTATCTTTGTTCTTGGAAAGACATTACCCTTAGGTTCTTTATTTAAGAACGAACATAACCTTAAATAATCATTATTGTTTGAAACATTAATAGAAATAAAATTATCTTTATCCTTAAAGAATTCTTTAATTTCCTTATTATGGGCTTCGTATGAATTTATAAGATTATCTTTATCATATGGGAGACCTTTTATACCGTAGGTATAAGCCATGTAATCAAAAACAAAACTACAGCTCCCACTTTCCTTAAGATATCGTCGGTTATATGGTATTTTATAAACCTCATCCCATGATGGATTATCTGATAAACCAAATCCTAACTTATGAAATTTATAAATTGAATTATACCATTGCTCGCTGGAATCTCTTTCACTTAAAACATAAATTGCATCAGGGTATTTTTGATAAAGAGATTTCCAAACATGAGGTATACTAAAAGGAACATCTTTAAATAATTCTATATTATTTTTTTCTTTAACCCAATCGGTAACAGATTTTAAATCACCTTCTTTTACATTCTTCATTAAGAGTTCACCTTCAGTGAAAATTTCATCGTCTCCTTTAAATCCTAATGATTGGATAGCATAAAAAAGAGAAGTTGTTCCTGTTTTATTATATCCTATACAAAATATTTTTATGTCTTTCATCTTTATTGTGTATTTTTACTTGTTTATTCTTCTTTACTTTTTTGTCCTAGGTAGCCACTATGATGTCTTTTAGAATATTCCTTTTTTGTAAATTTAATATTTTTCATTGTTTCTACGACTAAGATATCACCCATAACAGTCATAAGAGTCGTTGAAATTGTAGGAGTTAATCCTAAGGGGCAAATTTCTTCAGCATCGCCAATATGTAAACATATATCTGATTGTTTGCACAGTTCACTTTCTTTTTTACCTGTTATGCTAATTATATAAATATGAGGATATATGTTTTTTGCTAACTTTATTAATTCTAAAATTTCTCTAGTCTTTCCTGAATTAGAAAGTAAAAGTAATACATCACCTTCTTGTAAAATTCCTAAATCTCCATGCTGTGCTTCACTAGGATGTAAATAAACTGATGGTGTTCCAGTTGAACTAAATGTAGTTGAAATGTTTAAAGCAATTTGTCCAGCTTTACCCATCCCTGAAGTTACTAATTTATTACAACCTATGATTAAATCAACCGCGCCTTTATAGTTATTATCTAAAGGAATGTTTCCAATAGCATCAATTTCTTTTTCTAAAATATGTTTAATATTTTCTATCATAGATTTTATTTTTATATGGTTAAATTTAAGTTTTGTTTATTTAATAAGACAGTGTGATTGTAAGTTTCCTTCTTTAAACCAAGGTCTTGTTATTTTACCAGCCCAACCATCTATAGTAGCACCCATATCAATACATATCTTTCCTTTAGCTGATAAGTAATGTGGAAAATCTTTACCATAAAGGCTATTAGATATTATGACTATATTTTCAGATATTTTATCTAAAGCTTTAAAATAATGATTTCTGTTTTTTAAATCACCACCCCAAGGTACTTTAACATATGAAATCTCCACGCCTAGGTGTTTTTCTAAATTATTTTTTTTAAGCTCATCTACTATTGGGGTAACAATACATATAGGTTTATTTCCTATTATTTTTTTAAAACCTTTAGGGCTTCCTAGATCATTTCCTCTAACTAACATACAATCAAAAATATTTAAAGATTTTAACCTGCACGCCTCATCTAAAAACTTTTTATCTAGATTCCATCTCCACACTTCACTAAGGTTTTGTGAAATTGAATTACTTCCCATTATACCAATGTAATCACTTTTTGCTATTGCATCAATTAAAACTTTTCTACTATCTTCTAAGCATCTATTAGGATCTTTATATTTAAATGTTGTAGTAAATAATTTATTTAATGATGGAGTTAACCTTCTATTTAAAATATGTATTTCACCATCTCCAATTCTGCATAAGGATAACCCTTTACCTTCTTTTATACTAGTTTTTATAATAGATATCATAGAAGAATCTGTTATATTTACTTTCTGAATGGACATGATTCTAATAATTTGTTTAAATTAATATTAATTTTATATGAATTAAAATTATGACTTATATCTTTAATCATATTAGTAGCTTTAGGTATTATTGGAGTTGGAATAGATCTACCTACAGAAAGATAATAATCCTTAAATTTAAAACCTTTACCTATAACTTTATTTGATAACTCTACCCAATAAGATGGTATTCCATAAGAATCACCACAGATTATTCCATGCAGTGATGATGATAAAATTATTTTACATTCATTAATTTCATCTACAAATCTTTTACCAGTTGGATCAAGGATATCTATAATCTTTACATTAGGATTATTTTTAAATTGATATAACCAAGGATTATCTTTATCTACATTATGTGGAATAATACCATAAGCATATTTTTTAGTAACTTTAGGTTGATAAAATAATGGATATAGTAAAGCAGGATCACCATATACTTCAGGACAGTTATAACCTTGTTCAATTAATATTTTTCTAGTTAAAGGTCCTCTTACGGCATGTATTTTATTTGGCTTTACTCTTAATCTATCATGTTCACTTATTAATCCTGAGCCCCATACCTCAAAATTTCCTGAACGAACGTGCCCTAAAATACTGCCTACACAATAATACCTAAATATAGGATCTTCTATTCTCGTAAATATCTTATTGACATCTTTACCTGAAATATGACCACATAAGATATGATTTAATGCATCACCCCAATTACCGTTTTCACCCCACCAAGAAATATTTAATTTATTCATCTTTAAATCTATCTTTATCTCCTAACTTACTCATATCAACTTTAGACAACCACTCTTTATATTTTTTTAAAGATAATTGACGATACCTATAATTCCATAAATCAGCATTAGCTTTTTTATTGTCCATGTATCCATCAGTATCAGATTTTGATGGGTGCCATAAATGATACCCTAAATAATTAGTACGAAGAGCTTGTCCACTATCATACGTCCAACCTTCTTTCCAAAACTTAGAACCCATAGCAGAATCTTCTCCACCCCAACCCATAAAATCTTCATCCCATAATTTAACTTTATATAATGCTTCTTTGGTTGCAGCAAAACACCCACCACCTAAAGCTGAACCAATAACCTTATCTTTTCTAGCTTCAGTAAATGTTTTTAAATTTTTATGAACCCTTTCAGTATCATTCTCTTTAAGCCTAGTAAAATTATAATGATTAGGTGATCCTACTTTATAATTACCAAGAATCATTTTATCTAAAAATATATTCATTTCTTTAACTCTAAAGAAACAATCCGAGTCACACATAACTATTAATTGACTCGATGCAGCTCTAATACCGACATTCATTGCCCATGACTTTGTAAATTGACCACCGTTCTTAATAAATAAATGATTTATATCGCTAGGTAAATTTAACTTTGGTGTATCATCTTGCTCGACTACAATTATTTCTTTTCTATATTTTAATAATCTTATCCAGTCTAAAATTACCATTAAGTTTTTCTCCCTATAGGTATCTACATTTCTATGTGGAATTATATATGTAATAATTTTTTCCATTATTTAATTTTTAATTTATCTTTGTTACCTAATTCACTAAGATTTATATTTTTAATATGAGAGATCCATAAATTATCTTTAGAGTATCTAGACATTAAGAGTTTATGATTTTTATCCTTACTTAAAAAATAAGAATCTGTTTTATTGCCATGATCTAAATGAAAGGTTGTATATCTACCTCTTAATATTTTATTTGTAATGTTATTTAATTTTGCTTCAACCGCCAAATCTTCAAATCCCCAACCTATAAAATCTTCATCCCATAATTTAACCTTATTCATAATAGATTTTTTAACCATGAACATTCCACCAGCAAACGATACATGATTATTAGTATGTTCTTTTTTAGTTAATTTAAAATTAGATACGTTTTCTCTAACATAATCTGATTCGATAGGTGAGAGATAATGATATCTATACTTATTAGGAGAACCTACATCATAATCATTTTTTATAAATGTTTCAACAAAACTCTCCATGTCAATTTTATGGCATAGGCAATCTGAATCAACATATACTAAATATTCATTTGATGAATGTTTTGTTCCAATATTCATACCCCACGCTTTACTAAAAATATTATCATTAAATGCAAATAAATGTTTAATCCCACCAAATGTTTTAAAAGTAGAAACCTTTCCTTGTTCTACTAAAATTATTTCTTTATCACCTTTTAGAGACTTTATCCAAGAAAGAACAGTACTTAAATTTTTATCTCTTAAAGAATTTTCGCTGTGATGGGTTAATATGTATGTTATATTATTTTCCATTTTATCTAAAATATTTTAATACCTTTTCCATGTTAGGATTGCTACTATTAAACTGTAATCCTAATAACCAACAAATATAAGAATCAATTTTATCTAAATTAGGTTTCCATAATAGAAAATTTCTTTGGTATTGTATGTCAGTAATATCTTTAATTTCATATGTTACTCCTTTATTTGAAAAAGTATTTGATCCATAAGTCATAATTGGTTTTCTAAATACTAAAGCTTCATTAATAACAGTAGAATTAATAGATATAATACCATTTGCATATCTACACCAACCTATATTATTTTTATCCTCTACAAAATAAACATCGGAATGTTGTTTGCATATTTCTCTATATCTTTTTATATTATTTGTATCATCTTTAGGATGAACCTTTACCACAAGCCTCTTATTAGGGAATACTTTTATTATATGATTAATAAATTTACTCATATCTTTAAAGTGTGGTGAATACTTAGTTATTTGCGTGTCAGAATTTAATTGTAGAGGCAAATATAAATAATCACTAATATTAACAGGTTTTGCTGCTTTTGTATATTGTGATCTTTTATTAATTACAGGTTGTAACGTATTATGCTTTGGTATATTATTTAAAAATGTAGTTGATGAAGATCCATTACTTCCTAATTTATCTATTGAAAATGTTGTTTTCTGTGGCATCCAACCATGCTCGCAGTATATGAATTTAATATGAGGAAGTTCAGATTTAATTAATGAAATTAACGGTACTTGAAACCCTCTTCGTGAATCATTAAAATCACCATTCCAAACAACTACATGAGTTGATTTTAAATTTTCTAAAAGATTAACCACTGCATGATCTGTTGGTGCTTTAAATGAATTAGATGCATTCATTAAAACTGGATTATCCAAACCTTTTACAAAATCTCTTGATATAAAAGATTTAGGAAGATTAAGATTACTGTAAACCTTACTTATATAGCCCGGTAAGCTATTGTGCCAAGATAAAAATACTACCATATCATTTTCCATATATTTTCTGTTTGTGTTGCAAAGTTTTTTACTGTTCTGCCTCCAATTAAATTACTACTATCATTAAGAAACTTTTCTAAAATAGACCTATCATGATAAATCACATCTAATTTATCCCTCAAATCTCTAATAGATTTTATAATATGATGATCTTTTAAAATCACTGGCACTTCACCAACAGGATTAGCTAAAACATAATTTCCAAATCCAATTGATTCTATTAAAGGTAAAGGTGTTCCTTCATGTTTAGATAAAATTAATGTAACATCTATTTTTTTATACATGTGATAGAATGAGCCATCTTTAACAGTATGAACTTTAAATTGTAATTCATCTCTTAATTTACTAATGTAAGACTCTGCGTTAGGTGATAATATAACAAACTCAAATTTTTCTTTTGGTAATTGTTTTGCTAATTTAATTAATGCATCTTCACCTTTAATTTTATCTGAATATATTCTACCAACAAAACCTAATCTAATTTTCTGATTCTTATTAATTATTTTCTTTTTAGCAATATCATCATCTATACCTAATGGTGTGTACCAAATTTTTGCATTCTTTTTAAACTTCTTATAATAATTATATTGTTCTAAAGAAGTACAAAGAATACTATGGAAGCAACCAATACTATCTTGTCTAAAAGGTGTGTTGGCTCTAAATTTATCATAAGGGCTATCATGTATCATATGTACACCTTTACTTAAAAATGGGTGATTTGAATTATATTGCTGTATCATGGCTTGCATATGCCTAGACCCGGGTCTCCAATATTGATAAACATCACAACCTTCAATAGGATTAACCGATGAAATAATATAACAATTCTTTAAATGTTTTTTATAATTTTCAACCATTTTAGAAAAAACCCAACCCCAGTGGCCATGAAAAACCATATTAACTATTGGTAATCCTTTATTTTTAATTTTATTAAATTCATTTTTAGAATAAATGTCTAATTCTTTAAAAAATATATTTTTTTGACTATTAGACTTTAGTGAATTTGAAAAATCTTCATTACTTAAATACAGTTCAGGGGTAATTGTAGTTTTTCTAATTAGTGGATTAACATTCTTAGGATTTCTAATAACTGTACGTTTAGAAATTCTAGAACCACCCTCCTGGCTCACAGGCACATTTAATGGCTTGATTATAATTTTTCTAATAGATGATCTTTTTCTACTCATGATATATTATTCACATCATTTTTAAATCTCCTACTTGCTTGGTAGTGTTCAATGACAGGTTTTGCATTAGGATATATCCCTTTCATAATATCAAAAATAAAAGTATATTCAGGTGGTAAATTTTTATAAGTAAATGTTGGGTCTGCTTTCATTTTATTTATCACAGTGTCTAAATTCCACTGTTCCATTCGATTTGTTTGATTTCCTTCTTTAACATTTATATCACGCCATAATTCACATAGCCTTTTTGTTCTATGATTATTTTCCATGTAAATAGTTCCACTTAAACATTCATTTTTTCTCCACCTAAAATCTTGCCATCTTACAGCAATATCACAATTATAATTTTTAAATAAATTAAGAGGGCCATGTATCACTGCATCAACATCTACATAAAGAAGATTATGCTTAGGCCACTTAATTAACATGTCTAGCATAAACTTTGCCTTAAATCTAGTATTAGCTTGCCAATTTCCTAAAGTCTTTACACCGCTAATATCATGATTAATATTAAGTTTATTAAGAGATCTTAATAAATTTTTAGCTTCATCTTCATAAGGTGTATTAACAGTATAATAACCAACAACCATTAATTTATCATTATTGTTAATAGTAGGTTTTATTTTACTAGCATTAAGATTACTTATTACCTCAGCAAATGATTGCGTTTTAATATGTGGAGATGTTGCTAATATACTTGATGAAGATAAGTTTATTATTTTTTGAGACTTGTTATATTTAGCCAATGATGACAATAATGTTTTTGCATATTCTCCTGTTTTAGTTCTAAAAGAATCTTGGTGAACTTGTGAATATGATTGATGAAAGTGTGTTTGATTATTAAGTGTTAAATCAAAACCAAGTAAATATATTTTTTTATAACCTTTAAGTAATGCTAATTGAATAGCACAATGTCCACTATTTCCACCGTTATGAAAATCTTTTAAGGTTAAACCAAAACCTACTTTATTAGATGATTTAATTACACTGCCATATTTATAAAGATCTTGGTATTGCCTATTATCGCGAGTATCTACAATATACCCATCATTAAATGACATATAGTTAGGCATCATATTAGCTATAAAATAACTATGTTTAGTTTTAAGATTTATTTTTTCTATAGGCAAAGAAGCCTTTAAAAAGTAAGTATAATCTGTTGTAATAAAATATGTTGGATTATGCAAGTATTCAACTGCTTTATTAACAGCAATAGTATCAAAGTCTGATATTTGATTAAAATCAAATCCAGTTAATGAAGGCCCTCCTCCTACAATAAAACATACTTCTTTATTTGCTTGTGTTATTTCTGTTGCAAATTTTATTGGTTTTGCATCTTCAGTATGTTTAGCTCTTGTAAATGATCTGGGTTTTCTATGAGCACCAGAAAGAACCTTATTAACATTATTCTGTCTTACTGTTACCCTAGGAAAATTAATTTGCTTTTTATTATGCTCTAAAGGATCTGTAATTACTTTTCGTATAGTCCTACGCTTCATTTTCTTTTGTAATTTTTTACATTAAATGCTGGCCTTATATGCTTTCTACTTGTTGAAATTATTGGAATATTATTAGGAGTAGAAATATGATCTTCTTTCATTGTATATAATTTGGTCCTACTATTATCTTTAACCTTTTCAAAAAATAATGACTCCCTATAACCGTCATGATCACGAACTTTAATATGTCCTAATTGATTTACAGCTCTTGTAGAACTTTTAAAAAAATCAAATCCTATTAAATCTAACCTTTTAAAGTTATTTAAATTATTAAAAAAATTATAAGTACTTATACCAGTAGAAGGCTTAATAACATTTGCTAAAGTCTTAAGGATATTATAATCTTTAATAGTTACATTATAAGTATTAGGTAGTTTTAATTTTTCACTCCATATTATAGGACTTAAGATGTAGTCTAAATTATTTCTTCCTATAATATTTAATGCAGCAATTGCTGATTTGACACCTACCGATAATATAGTGGTTTTATTACCTATCATCTGAGAATATAAACTACTTTGTTGATATCCTCTATTAATTCTTACAACTATATCATAGCTATCAATAAAGTTACCATAGTTATCATTAAGAAGTTTTGATGAATTTCCTACAACGATAATTGTTTTACCTTTACAAAAATTTTTTATTTCGGTTAATTCTGCCACTTAATAATATTTGTATTATATATTAACTAAAAAGGGACCCATTTCTGGATCCCTCTTTCAGAATTATAAGTAAGTTTTACTTCTCAACCTTAGTCATTACCGGCTCTGCTGGCATTTCTTCAGTTGCTTCTTCAGTTGCTTCTTCATTTACAATTGGATCCGCTTCAGTTCCTTCAGCTCCTGGAGCCGTAGGTGGAACGAATACTTTAATTGCTCTTGAAATCAATTCAGCATCCTCGATTGTATAAGCACCTTTACCTTGTGCAATTCTAACAGCTTGAATTAAAACATTTAATGCTTGCTGACCATTAAGTGGACCCGTTGGGTTTACTTGTTCTGGATTTTCTTGAGTGTTTTCTTCTTTGTTCATGTTAACGTTAATTTTTAAATATATTTAATATTTATATACTTAACCAATAGATTTGTTTTAATTTATATCAATAAAATTTTCACTATCTTCTTTAATAGGTAATGTTAGTGTTAACACGCCATTTTCTACTTTAGCTTTAATCTTCTTAGAATTAATATCTTGTGGTAAAGTAAATCTTTTATCAAAAGTTCCTAACCAAATATTATCTTCATTAGTAGAAGCAATACTTAATTCTCCCTTAATCATTTTTACTTTTAAATCTTCTTTTGTTAAACCTGGAATAGCGATTTCTAAAATCCAGTTTTTATCTTCTTTTATACAATGCCAACCTTTTGATGGTTTTGTAAAAAAGTTTTCAAATTCATCCCAGAAAGGATCTTTTAATAATGTATCAATGTTATCATTGATTCTTCTTGCTTGTGTTACTGGCTTAAAGCCATTTAAAAATGTATACATAGTTTTTTATTTTTTAATTTTATAAGGATTTATTTCCTTATTTAATTAATATACTGAAAAAACTGTGCAATAGTGAATATTTTGACAAATTGTCTGGTTTTTCTTATTCTCTATGTCAAGATGTCCTTTTCTTACCTCCGAAGTATTCATATCCATGACCTTCTGTGATTAGTGTTTGATTTACATCCCACTGCTTTCCTTCTGCATCCATTATATAAATCTGACCTAATACTCTACCATATTTACCTACACCTTGAGACTTTATTCTAAAGAATCCTGGTTTACTACTGACTTCATTTAATAAGACCTTTAATCTCTCTTTAGCAGCTAATCCTTTTTTCTTCATATCTAAATCTCTAGTTCTACTTTCCCATGCGTCCATACCAACAAACCTAATTCTTTTATGAACCCAAATATTAAAACCTACATCTATCATAGCATCAATAGTATCACCGTCAACAACCCTATCTAATTTTCCTCTATAAATATACTTATCCATATTATTTGTCTTTTTTATTTCCAGCAAACTTTTCTAAGCCTGCAATTCCAAAGCAACCTAGTACTACTAAAGTAAAAGAATCATAAATAAATTCATTAATAACTAAATCTTGGCCGAACCAACCTGTTACCAAATCTGCTACCATTATTATACACATAACAATAAATGCAATAAAACCTACTATGGCTTTTTCATTCCAATCATTGTTATCTTTAAAAATGTTCCACATAATTTCCGTTTATTTTGTTTTATTTAACGGCCGCCAGTCACAAGTGTATTAATAGCAAATATAATTAATGCAGATGCCAATAATTTCATTAAAGGATCATTCTCTCCACTTATAACTTCTGTTTTTTCTTGACAACATTTATCAGCAGCTGGTTTTGTTGATCCACAACTACTGGTTAAAAGTAAAGTGGCAAACATTAAAGCTGTAATTTTCTTTTTCATAATTTCCGTTTTTTTATTTTAACATATATCTTTAGATTCTAATAAAGTATATGTAAATGAGTTACCCCATATTTCTCTAGCTATTTGACATATATCCAAAAATTCATGCCAATCATCATTATGAGCTATAACTTGACAACCTGCAGACCATTTGTCTACTTGTGTAGAACCTTTACCTGATCTACTTGTCGCTCTATGAATATTAATACCAAATAGTCCTGTATCTGTTTTAGATTCATTTAAGTCATAATTGTCATCAAGATCATTATCTCTATACACTGTGACGTCCTTCTTTTGTCCTAATGCTAAATATTTTCCACGATGTAATCTTAATTTATGAGAACCTCTATATTGCCCAGGTTTAAGTATAGCTACACCCTTATCATTCATTACATTTTCTACCCAGTGAGTACCTGGATCGGTTGTACATTTATAACAATGAAACTTCCACTCACCATCTACCTTATAAGATAAAGTCATACAATCATCAAAAGCATTTGTAACTTTATTTTTTGTATCTGAATTTCTTACTCCAATAATATTTACATCATAATCTTTTCCACCACCTGTAAAGTACTTATAACCTTTACTTTTCATTGTATCTTCTATCTGTTCTCTTGTATAACAATTCATAATTTTATTCTACTAATTTTTTAAGTTGTTCTAAACTTTGCATACCAAGCTTTCTTGATATTTCTTTTTCATCTTCAATAACAATAAAGCACGGGATACTACGTACCCCATACTTTTGTGCTATTTTACCATAAGTATCAACATTAATTTCTAACAGAGGAATTTTAGAAGAGTCCTTAAATTTTTCTAGTGTTGGTTTCATGGCTTTACATGGACCACACCAATCTGCGTAAAAATCCACTAATACTTTTCCTTTTTCTGGTATCATAATGTTATTATTTAGTATATTTATTTTTTAGTTCTTTTATATTTCTCATTTTCATAGATTTCTATTAAATCATCTACAATAGGATCTCTGTGATTTTGTAATAAAGTAATAGATTCTAATTTTTTAACTTTTGAGGCTTGGTTGTATAAAAATCTAAAACCCGAAACACCTCTGGCTTTTAAATCAACCTGACCATCATCTCCACATACTATCATTTTAGATCTTAAGCCTACACGAGTAACAATCATTTCCATTTGTTCATTGGTTACATTTTGTGCTTCATCAACAATTACACAACTATCTACAAAGGTTCTTCCTCTCATAAATGAAACTGGCACGATTTCTATTTGTCCACTTTCTATAAAAGGTTGAACCCTATCTTTTCCATAAAGGCTATACATATTTTGGTAAATAGGTTGTACCCAAGGATCCATTTTTTGATGAAGATCTCCTGGCAAAAAACCAATATCTTCTTTAGATACCGTAGGCCTTGTTATAATTACCTTTTCATAGTGTCTTCTAAATAAACCGTCTAAGGCAACTTGGCATGCTAATAAAGTTTTTCCAGAGCCAGCTTTACCAGCTAATAAAGTTATTGTGTTATGCAATATAACCTCTTTGGCTAGCTTCTGTTCTTCATTAAGCTTTAATTTAAATGTTATAGGGTTTTTGACTTTTCTCTTTTCGCGAAAGACTTCGTCATCGTATGTACGTGCAGGCATATTAAGTTTTTATTTTTAAAATCCTCCGAAATGTAAAAATGTAATCTCAAAAGATTATGGTTTTGACTCATTCCTAATAAACGGCCTTCCCTTTAATGGTGGTTTAGGTTGTTTAATAGAAATAGGTACTTCGGGCGTTGGTATCACAGTAGGATCTTCAACGGTCGTAATATGCTCAGTAGTAATTGGCTTTTCTACAACATCAGCAACCGCATTATCGGTTTTTACCGTCTCAGGTGCTATGCGTACTTCTCCAATTTCTGCTGGAAGTTTTGCCTTTTCGGCATCGCGAGAATATAAATCTTCTTCCACGGCCTCATCGCTAGCCTGTGGGATTATTTCTTTTTCTATAACTGGTTCTGCTGAGCCGGCTACAGGAGTTTCAATTTCAGAAGTATCAATATCAAATGCACCCTTCCATGCTTTAGCTTCTTCAGGAATTGATTCTTCTGTTTTATTTTTTTCTTCAGGTCTAATATAATCAACTAAGGATTTAATAAAACCTAATGCAACTAATGGAAGTATAGCTCCACTCACGATGGATAGTACTCTTTTTTGATAAATAGGTTCAGCTTCTTCTAAACCAAATAATTCAATCCATCCCATATAATTTTCTAAATTAATGAAAGCATGAAATGAATTTGCCATCATCTGAAATGAGGTAAGTAATAAGAATAATCCCCATACCATTGTTTTATTAGTTTTGTCTAATATTACAATTGCAGCAAGAGATGCAGCAGCACCTAATTCAAAACCAATAGCTAAAGCCCAATTCATTAAGCCGCTGTGAGATAAATCAAAAAAGGCAACAGAATTTATCATGGATATTGTAGCTACTAAAAAGTATAAGCTAACAAAAATTCCAATTATAAAGTAATGTACTAATTTATTTTTTTCCATATTAAATATTTTTTAACTACAACCATCATCACAACCGTTTTCATAGATTCTTGATGGAATAATTTTAGCAACCTGTAAACATGGAACACCTGATGTTTCTGCCGTACCTGCAGTTGTTAATTCTGTTAATAAGATTTCTGCAAATATAGAACTAGGGCTAGTTTTTGTACATGCAGGATCTAAACAAATCCTTATCATACCTTTATTATGAATTACACCTTTAGCATCGGTGTATTGTAATATTGTCATTAATAAACCTTTGCACCCAGTAGGTACATCCGGCCACCAAAAATTAGCAATAGTACAATCAAATTCATTATATAACATTATTTGGATAGAAGTAAAGTTCCTTAAATCTAAAGGCTTTCCATCCTTTCCAAAAAATTGTAAATCAATGCAACCATCGGTACCTTGCATTATTACAATAATACAATCTACTTGTACTATAATTTTACCACATAATGTTAATGCACATTTAGGATCACCGTTTATTGGTGTAGGTACTCCTGGTATGATCGGTGTATTGGCCACATTTAGTCTTCTTTTTCTTCTAATGCATTAATAGAAATTCTTTCTTTATCAGAAATTTCTTCAATCCTTAGAGTTTTCCAAGCAGGTACTGTTTTGATAAGATATATCATTTCCTCCTCGTTTACTACTTGAGATGATAAAGTATCAATCTCACTGTTCATTATTCGCTGTTCTTTTTTAATTAATTCTACTTCAGAATCAATACTACATGATTTAAAATAAGATAATAGTAATAAGACTATTATTATTTTAACACCATGCTTTGAAAGAAAAATGTTAAA
>Ga0209535_1001349_pt1 | contig 16841 bp, 6 predicted proteins | sample LinPmetageLP28_FD_184041 | JGI IMG/M metagenome (GOLD analysis project Ga0209535, IMG submission 184041) | Marine viral communities from the Pacific Ocean - LP-28 (SPAdes) (version 2) | ecosystem: Environmental > Aquatic > Marine > Oceanic | place: Pacific Ocean | collected 2009-08-22 | reverse complement strand
CGAAGAAGACAACAATAAAACCAGATGCTTTCTTTGATAGAAAGAAACCAGAAGATCAAGCACAACCAGTTCCGGGACAGAAAGCACTGCCAGGATCAGGAACTATAAAAGGTGGTGCGATTGTAAAACCATCTGATATAAAACCCCCTGAAAAAGAAGAAGAGAAAGATACAAAACTCTTACCTGGTAATGATATATTAAAAGACATCTTGATAGGTGTTAATTCTATACTGGGAACTTTACAGAACCAAAATAAATTTACAAAGAAACAATCTGAGAAAGATAGAAAATCTACAGAGAAGAAAAAAAGAGGTGCTCAAGAAGATAAGTTAGAAAAAGGAGCACTAACAAAATTCGCAGGTGCAGCAAAAAAACTTTTAAAACCAGTAACTAATTTGTTTGCTGATATATTAAAATTTATCGGGACAGTCTTGATTGGTAGGTTGTTAGTTAAGATTATTAACTGGATGGGTGATAAGGATAATAAGGACAAAATGGACGCCATAGGAGACTTTTTTAAAGTGACATGGCCAGCGTTCTTGGCAGTCTTCCTAGCATTTAGTCTTGGTCTTGGTGGATTTATAACAAGTATAATTGGTTTGGTTGGTGGATTTGCATTAAAAATTGGCAAACTAATTCCCATGATGCTAAAGGGATTAGGGGCACTGGCAATGGGGAATCCAATTACAACTGCGGTAGTTGCTGGAACAGCATTAGCTGCCATAGGTGCTATAACATCAATGAACCAAAATGAAGGAGAACGCGAGAAACAAAATAAAAAAGATGGTGCTGACGGAAAGGATGGACCAGAAACCAAACAGATGGTTGCTGGTCAGGAATATGATCCTAAAAATCCAACTGACTTGCAGAAGAAAGCATTGGACATGTCGGCGCAGATGGGCAATCCTCCACCAGCAAAGATGAAGGGTGGTGGACAAGTTCCTGGTAGTGGACCAAACAAGGACACTGTGCCTGCTATGTTGGCACCGGGTGAGTTTGTTATGAGTAGAGGTGCTGTCAGTAAGTACGGTGCAGACACTATGGAATCTATGAATGCTATGGGTGGAGGAACAAACCGCCCAATGATTAAAGATGGAATGACATATGCTCAGGGTGGTGGATTTGCTGGTAGTAAAAACAGACCAGAAAAATCAAAGGCAAAGCAAGATATGGGAGATAGAAAGGAAGAGAGTGGTGGTAATTTTCTTACAAATATGTTCGGTGGTGGGAGTAAAAAAGAAAATAATAAGGATAAAAAATCCGAAGAACAGTTATCTGCCGAGAAAGCAAATGCGAAACTTCTCAGTTTTATTTCATCAGGTGAGGGTGGATACAATTCAATGAATCAAGGAACGAGTGGTAATAGTATTGTTGGTAGTACTCATAATGCATCTTCTATTCTTGGAAAGAATCTCCCACAAATGACTGTTGGGGAAGTTATGCAAAATCAAAATAGTGGAAAGTTATTTGCAGCTGGTCGTTATCAGATTATTCCAGATACTATGAAAATGGCAGTTGCCCGTGCTGGAGTTTCTCCTGATGATATGTTTGATCAAAAAACTCAAGATAAATTAGGATTGGCGCTTATCTATAATGGTCAGAGACCTACACTATCTGGTTATTTGAAAGGAGAAAATGATAATGTTCAAGGTGCTATGCTAGATTTGGCGATGGAATGGGCATCTGCACCAGATCCTAGCACTGGAAGATCATATTATGGTGGAGCAAATGCGAGTTCACATACAGTAGAAGAAGTTAGAACTGCATTGACTAGTGCAAGAGAACAAGGTGCCGGAAAGTTTATGAGTGCAGCACCAGCATCTTCTGCATCATTAAAAGGTGGAACAGGTGGTTCTGGTGGTGGTTCTGGGGGTGGTACTGGTAGTAAATCCAAAAGTGGAATGTCTGCAAAAGAAATGTCTGATATGTTTAGTGAATATGATACTATAAAGAAGGTTAATGCGGGACCATCTTTACTTGATTTGTATAATGAACAAGAGAGATTTGCCGGAAGACCTGAAGGATTTAAACCTGGAGGGTTAAAATTTAAAAAACCACCTTCATCTACTAGTGATTTAGAAATTAATTCCAGATCAACTACTAATCTGCAGCAAAAAAGTGCAGGGAATATGGGTGATCAGTCAAATGCTTATCCAAATCCAGCTGCCACCAATGTTGCTCCCTCAAATGATTTACCAGAAATCGATGCGAACGCAATGGTTTCTCAAGAGAAAATCAAAGTTCTAGGGATAACGGTGGTGTAGTATGTTAGCATTAGTAGGAGGAGCAGCAAAAGCAATAGGTGGTGGTATAGTAAAGAATGTTGCCAAGGATAAGGCAAAGAATTTTATTACTGGAAAGAAAAAGAAAGTAAAACCTGAAGCAATTAAAAAGAGTGATGATAGTTATACACCAGGAAAAGGTGAGAGTGCTCTAGCTGTCAGACCTCAAACATCTTTGGTCCCACAAATAACTCCAGTTTCTGCATCAGAAGTTTCATCAGAAAGTAAATCTAGTGGTGATACTTTAACTCTTATAAAAACAAAAGTATTTGAGATTAATAAATTCCTTAAGGGAAGTCTTGCACAGGAGAAAGCATCTAGTAAAAGGGATAAAAAGTCTGCTGAAAAACAAAAGAGAAAGAAACAAGAAGGTGTATTAGAAAAGATTGCACCTAAAGCAAAAGGTATACTTAAAAAAATTACTGCTCCTGCAAAGGGATTGTTTGATGGTATATTTAATTTTATTACTACGGTACTTCTAGGTCGTCTTTTAGTAGTTCTTCTTGAGAGTAAAAAGGGATTGCCTGGTGGTAATATCTTGATGTTCCTTGCCAATATGGCAGAGAAAGTTATTGATACAATTATAGGAACTCTTGATGCCTTTGGTAGTTTCTTATTATTTGGTCAGCAAAAACTTGATGGTGCAAAAGATTGGTTAGAAAAATATAGAGGTAATGAAGCAGTTGAAAGATTTGATGGATTGCTTGGTTCATTAACTAATCTTTTTAATGCTGCGGTTATTGTTGGTAGTGTATTTGCTGCTTTGGGTATTGGTGGTAAAGGTAAAGGTAAAGGTCCTTCAAAGACTAAACTAACAAAGCCGCAAATATTAAGGAATCAAAGGAGATTAGCAAAAAGAACAAGTAGTAAAGCAATAGAAAGATATACTAAAAGATATGGGGCAGAAGCAGCAAAAAGGAAATTTGGTTCGGCAGGACAAGCAGCAGCTAATCGTCTTGGACTTGGTAAAAGTCAAATAATAAAAGGGGGTCTTGGTAGAACAACCACTAGACTTGTTGGTAAAACACTTGGACCAAAAGCAATGAAGGCTGTTGGACCAATAATCAAAAAACTTGGAGCAGGATTCTCTAGGGTTCCAATCGTAGGTTCTCTAATTGTTGCGGTATCATCTTTACTTGCTGGAGAACCTCTGGGTCAAGCAGCATTTAAAGGACTTGGATCTGCTTTGGGGGGATTTGCAGGAAGTTTTATACCAATTCCTGTTGTTGGAACTTTGATTGGAAGTACTATTGGTACATTTATTGGTGATGTTTTATATTCATTGATTTTGGGTAAAGGTCCAAAAGAAGCAGGAGAAAAATTTAAGAAAGGAATTAGTGATGCTTTCAAAACTATGTTTGATCTTGGTGGACTTGCTGTTAATTTTATAAAAGATGGATTTGGAAGATTAATAGAGAATTTCCCAACTGTTGATATTCCATCTGGGTTTGGATTACAAACTGCTTTAGGAAAGGCTGCTGGATTGTTTGGTGTGAAGGATGATAGTGAATTTATGGAAGATGGAAGGATTGTAAAACTACCAAACCTAGCATTACTTTCTCTACCTGGATTACCTTTCCTGGTGCCACATATAGCAGCATCATTCTTACCTGGTATTTTCGGAGAGGGTGGAGTTGTAAATAAAATCTTTGGTGAAGGAGGCACTGCATGGGGAGGAACTGGTGATGATACTGGCGGTGATACTAGTGGTGGTGCTTCCACTGCTATGCCAAGTGTTTCGACACAAGGTGCTGATCTAAGAAATCAGACTGAAGGATCTAAAATTGCGGGAGAACTTGGGAAATATCTTAACAGGGAAGGACTTAAATGGGGTTCTGGTGTCACCGAGCACCCAGAGCACGGAGGAGTTCAACCAGTTCATACTGGTGGTTCTTATCATTATAAAGAGCAAGGATATCGAGCGATTGACATTGGTGGATGGGGTCCTAATAGATTTAAGAGAGAAGGTCAGTCAGGAACTGATGATCAAACTAAAATCATTGCAGGTATTCAGAAGTTTAATAAAGAAAAGGGTGTTAAACCTGTAGAGTTTATCACTGAAGCAACTGATCCTACTTACCATAATGATCACGTTCATATTGCATATGGACTTGGTGGTCTTGTAAGAGGTATTACTCATGCAATGTTGGGTGAAAGTGGTAAAGAGTTTGTTATTGATAATGATTCCTATACTGCTATTGAAAGTGCATTCCCCGGATTACTTGCTGCAGCAAATGCTGCAAAAGGTAAAAGTGCTATTGAAGCAGTGATGGCATACACCGATTATGAAAGACCACCAGAACCTGAGATGGCAATGGCGGGTGGTAGTTCTAGTGGAGGATCTGGTTCTTATGGCGATAGTGGTGAGAGTGGTATGGTTTCTTCCAATGTATCTGAAGGATCTAGTGGCACCGACAGTAGTTGGAAAGATATACGTTATAAATTTGGGTAAATAGGTATAGAGGAAAATAACAATGTCAGATAAAACAAAGAAAGTACAAGGTCAGAAGGCAGGTCCTGCTGAAATAACTAAAGCAACTATAATCAGTAAGGATGATCCAGAGAGATCTGTTAGTGTTGCTGGTGGTTTTATTGAGATGCGGTATTTTGAGAGCATACTGCAGGATGCTATTATGGCAACGTACATCTTTGCAGATACCGGTAGATCGATTGATGATAAGACAGTTTATGAAGGATTGCCTTTGACTGGTAGTGAACCTTTTCAGTTTGCTGCTAAAGATAATAATGAGGTTGAACTAAAATTTGATATGATAGTTTCAAAAGTTGCACCATTATCTGATGAACCTAATACTTCTGTTATAGTTCTACCTCTAGTATCTGAAGCGTATGCAATTAATGACCAGAAGAATGTAAGAAAATTTTTCCCACAATTAAAAATTTCAGATCATGTTAAGTCTTTAATAACTGATTTTTTGGAATCAACTAAAGAATTAGACGTAGAAGAAACCAGCAACAGTCTTAAAGAGTATGGAATGAGTAGAAAAGCATATTATATGCTGAACACCTTTGCGAAAAAATCACAACCATCTGGTGGGGAAGGTAAGACAGCAGGATATTTTTTCTTTGAGACTTCGGAAAAAATAATTTTTAAATCTATTGATAGTCTTTTTGATGAGGAAAAAAATCCTAGAAAAAAATCAATTATCTATAATTCATCACCGGATGTCCCCGAAGGTTATGATTATAAAGCACTGACATATGATAAGGATACTGGTAATGTTGTGGAGATGGCTAAAATGGGTGCCTTCACTATAGCTACTGCATCACTTGATCCTGAAAATTTTAATTTTAAAAGACCTATTTTATCTACCATTGCGGATATTTTAGAGAGTGTTGATGAAGCAATTGAACCATTAACAACCGCAGCAAGAAAATTAGTAGGGTTTAATCCATCTCTTGTAAAAGAATTTGCAAGAACAACTATAAATTTTTCTGATACAGGAACTTATGCTGAAACTGTTGAGGAATCAAGTCAAAAGAATTTTGATTATGACGGTGTATATAACCAATCAATCATGCGTTATAATCAAGTGTTTGCCTCTAAGGTTAATATTACAATAGAGGCAGACTTTTCTTTGCACGCTGGCGATATGATATTCTTTGATGCCCCATCACCACAAAAGGATACAAAGAATGATGAGGTTGACAGGCAGGCAGGTGGCCTATATATTGTAGCAAGTCTATGTCATTACATAACGTCTGAAAGAACTCTCACTAAACTCTGTTTGATTAGAGACTCTTTTGGAAGAAAAGGAAATCACACAAAAAGGTAAACTAATATGGAAAGTATTGAAAAACATATTAAAGTCGATAAAGAGATTCTCGAAAATCCCACAACGTCACCACAACAACGTCGTCATATTGAGGGAGAATTAGAAGAACTCAATGTATATGTTGAGAATCATAAAGAAGAAATTGCTGCTGGTGATCATCATGATCCTACAGCACTAGAACTTTATTGTGAGATGGAACCAGACGCAGATGAATGTAGAGTATACGAAGACTGAATATGCAAGAAGGAGCACTATTTGATTCAGGTATATTAGGGACTAGTTTTTTTTGGTGGATTGGGCAAATCGCTGACGATTCCGTCTGGAGAGACAACGTTATATGTGCTCCTTTTGCTACTGACGGAGAAAATGTAGGTTGGGGTAGAAGATATAAAGTAAGAATTCTTGGTCTTCATGATCAAGGTGAAACTGAAATAGCATCTAAAGATCTGCCATGGGCGCAGGTAATGTATCCAGTAACTGCTGGTGGATTTCTTGCAAATAGTGGCACAACACCAAACCTCCGTGGAGGAAACATGGTGTTTGGTTTCTTTATGGATGGGCAGGCAATGACTGTCCCCATCATTATGGGAGTCCTTGGAAACAATGCGAAGAATGTTACAGCAAATACAATTGGTGATGATAGAGTTACTAACAAACAACCAGGATCTCTTGCTGTAAGTGGTTATGCTAAAGGTCAAAAACCTAAAAATGCTAAAACCGGTAGTCAAGAAACTCCACCGGACGGAGATTTAAAGTCAGAGCATCCCAATTCATCCAATGCAGCTGCAGCTGCCCGACAAAGACCTGGAGCGAAGGTAAACAAGTATGGGTTACGTCCGGACCTTCCACTTGATGATGACCAGTTTGAAGACGCTCAGGCGGCAAGGAGAAAGGCAGAAGAGCGAGATCCTCCATTAGTTGGGATTGAGAGAGAAGAATTTGTAATGAAAGCCGTTGCTGACGGTATCAAGAAGAGAGAGGCACAAGATACGAGTGCAGATGCACCTGTAACAAAATCTATTGCCACAGAGAACCCAGATGTTCAGCAGATTACAGCAGGAGATGTAAAAGAAGATGTATTAGCAAACGAAAAAGTTCCAATGCCTATTCCTGATGATCCTGTTGGTTCTGCTATGAAATCAATACAGATTCTGATTGACAATATTGTGCAGAAAATGGACACATATCTGAATGCTATTCAGAGTTATGTTGATGCTGTTTCAAGCACTGTTAGTAATATTGAAGATATGATTAAAAGTGCTGCCAAGAAAATTGCAAAGTATATGAAAGTAATTTTTGATAAGATGATGGAATTTGTTTTAAAACAAATTAATGTTGTTATGTCAAAAGTCATTGGGGCATTACCTGCCACTGTAACAAGTAAGTTTGGAGATTTAAAAGAAACGATAAATGAAATGATTTTAATGATGTATAATAAAATGTTTGATGGACTTGCCGATCAACTTGCTCAGACATTAATGGATACATTACAACCAGCACAAAGAGAGCAAGAGGCTAGAGACTATGTTTTAAATTCTAGTAGTTCTGGAGATTCTAATGGTTCTGTCGATGATGGTGGTCTACCGGGAAAATTTAAAACAAAACCAAAAGTTCCTATGTGCTATGCAGAGAGTATTGCATCAACAGTAATTTCTAAAAATAAAAAAGATATTACTGAAGCAAATACTAATGTTATAAGCAGTTTGAATGCTTATGTTGATGGAATTCAAGGTGACATTGACAGTGTTTCAGCAACAATAAGTCAGGGACAAGCGTTAATTAGTGGTGGATTGGGAGATTCACTTGGTGATTTTGGTGCAACTGCCGAAAGTGTTACAGGTGGTATGGACGGAATGTTAAATATGATGCCAGACATTAGTGGTAGTCTTGGTGCTGCTTTAGATTTTAAAAATATTATTATGAATATTTTTCCTGGAGAACTGGAACCAAAGAAAGCGATTAATGATTTCTATCAACTTGCCACTGGTGGATCTGGAGCAGCAGCAGCAGAATTGCCAAGCATGGCATCACTTGGAAAGTCAGTTTCTTTTAGTGGTGATGATAGAGCTGAGTTATTTAATACACCAACCCCACCACCAGAATTTTTAACTCCACCTAAAGATAAACCACCAGTTCCTACAACCACAGAAAATATGGATCAAATTAATGTAGTGAGAGAAATTGATGACAACACTTTTGCTCTTAGTGATGGATCAACAGTTGAAGTGACAGAATTTGAACTATTGGGATAAAAAACCTTAATAAATATTACTATATGACATCAGTAGAACACGTATAAGATGGCATTAACACCAAAAGAAAAGACCGATAGAACATATGATATATTCGCAAGTGCTATAAAAGCGAATGATGAAATTCGCGTGGGATATATTGATCCTAAAAGAGGATATATTAGTGGGTTGAGTGTTTATAGAGCCAATAAGTATGCTGAAAAGAATCCTGGAACACAATTTATACATGCGAATAGAGACGAAGTAAAATATCTGAATATAAATGAAGTAAATGAATTAACAAACGAAGAGATTTTACCAATAAACAGTCCAAAAGGAATTGTTAACAGAGATAAGGAGGGTAAGGGTGATGGTGAACTAGATCCATGTAATACTGTAAGGGGATTTGCCACTGATGTAGAACAATCATCGAGAGGTGATTTGGATGATGAGGAACCTGAAATTTTTCCACCTGATGGTGAAGGTGGATTTGGAGAAACAAGTAAAGGAATATATGATGCCTCAGATAATTATAAGAGATATAAGAAAGATAAGGTAAGAATAGAACTTCAAGGTGGGGGAGGAATTGGTGCATTGGCATCACCAATCATTGGTCTTGATGGATCAATAATACATTGTCGTGTTATTGATGGTGGATTTGGATATAAAATAGCACCACAAGTTAGAATTATTGATGATAATAGAAGAGGTGCTGGTTCCAAAGCATATTCAGTATTGGGAACTATTGGATACACTCAAGAAAACTATGATGATGAGGATGATTTTGAAGCGTATAATTTTGATATTGGTGAATATGACTTTGACTCAACAGATGCTTCTTGGGGGAGTATCTATAATTTAGGAACCCAAACTGTAATTGGAGAGTGGAACCCTGCAAATGTAATAAGCCTTACAAATCCAAAAAATGGTTTTGCTGATCAATTGACTAGGTACTTAGAATTTCTGAAAGGATATGACCCTAATAAACCTTGGTGGACTACTAGAGATGAAAGTCCAGTAAGAGTTGCTGGTAATAAGAAACAAAGGAAAGCAAATGGATTAGGTGCAGTCTTATTTCCTGTTGAACATCATGCCTGGGGTGGAGATAGAGAACTAGATGATTTGTTTGTGGATGTTGAGTTTGAAGTTTATGGTCAGGGAACATATAAAAATAGAAATATCTTTTTCAGATTTAAAGCAGAGGATGGATCCCATCAATTTAGGGTAAAAGGTGTTACTAATGAGAAAAAAAGTAGAAGTGGTAAAAGAAGAACCCAAATAGTATCTCTTAAAGCAAATACTAATTATATCGTAACTTCTAATGTAAGAAAGAAAATAAAAAATGCAGATAAGAAAGTAGTTGAACAGGGTATTGCCAAGCAATTTGGTGGAACAAAAGAGGATAGTGTAGCACAGAAAGATGGTGGTAAATCTAAAATTATATTTGCTGATGTAGTTGGATCTGCAAATGATAATGATGACATCCAAGTAAAATCTAATATTGGTAGTTTTAAAGTAGGAGATAAGTCCACAGTAAAAGTTGATGATGCTGGGCTTCAGAATACAGAAATACTAGAAACAATTATAAACTTTAATAACAAGTATAAGAGAGGAACTTTTGACTTAACTTATCGTCTCAATAGGAGAAAGGATAAAACTTTTACGACTGAGATTACTGATAGTTTTATGAATAAGTATGCGGTTTGTCCAGAACTACCTTCTAATGTGGAGGGGACAGATAAAGCAGGGATCCCATATAGTCTCATTTATAAAGAGTTTTTCCCACATAAGGGTGAGTACATCTTTAGGGGTGCTTCAGATAATATTGGGGAAGTTTTTCTTGATGGTGTATCTATCATGGATATATCTAATAGATTTAAAGGTAACCAGAAAAAAGTTAAACGCACTGTCACTAAGGGTCTGCATAAAATTAGAATTGATTTAGAAAATAAAATAAAAAAGAAAATAGTTGAAAACACTTACACCAGTGATGGAGCCAAAGATGCCTTTAAAAAACTAACTGTTAAATTTAAAGTAGTTTATAGTGGAAGTGCAAGGCATAGAAAAATAAAATGTATTTTTACAAGTAAAACTAATCCAAATGAAAGTTTTACTATCGACCATGATGGAAAAAATAATGAAGTTAAAGAAAGAGGATATGCAGTAATTCCAAATGAGAAATATAAAGTTCAGTTTGTGGCAACAGCAGAGCGTAAAACAAACGGCCAGAGAGAATTTAATATTGAATATGAGGGGTTAAATTCAGCAAACCAAGGACCCGTGAATAGTATTGAGGTTTCGGATAATAATAAGACAATTAAATTAAGAGATGGTGATGGTAATGATACAAATACAAGCTTTAAGGTTATGCCAGGTTCCCCTGGAACTTCTGCTAAATTCTCTGATGATGGAAAAAAACTGTTAGTTAATGGTGGTGGTGAAGTTACCCTCAGGTTAAAGTGGGATGACAATCCAAACACAGGAGGTGTTGCTGTTAAGAAAATTAAAATTGCAGGAAAAACCTGGAAACAAAAAGGTCAGAAGGATGAGCAAACTGAAACCATTGACTTTAATAGTTTAACAGAACCATTTGTATTAGAACAGGGTATTATTAAAAATGGAACTAAAGATAAGGAAGGTGGAGGAGGTAGTTCTACCAAAATTTTTGGAGATTATGTAGGATCAGCAAATGATAATGATGATATGCAAATCTATGTTACCAAAGGTGGTGATTTTACCGCATCTAAAAAAAGAGAAGTAACTGGTGAATCCAATCCTAAAAGAGGAAAAGAAACAAGACAGACAAGAGATTTAGAGTTTATCTTTCAAAATGAGACCCTTACTAAAGGACTTAAGGGTAATCTTTTAGAACTTGTTGAAAATAAAACAGGTCAATCTATAGAGAGAAGTGATATTGAATTGACAAAAGTCTTTGATACAAAATCATTTATTTCAAAAGCAAATAGATCTTTGTATAGAGTAGAATCTGCAACTCGATTTGGAGACTTCTTTTCCCGATATGCAGTTACTCCATTCAATCCACTTGAGGTTGACCCAGAAATCATAGATGTAAAACCGATTGTAATTGAAAAACCTGCTCCAATTAAAAAACCAAAGGTTAAATTTGAAAGAGAGGGTGGACCTAATGGAGAACTCTTCATGAAGGTTATTGGAAGTGGTAAGGCTAAAATTGGATTTAAATTAAAAGTTGATGATAATCTTAGAACTTCTGGATTAGCAGTCAGAGAGGTTAAAATTGAAAGTGATGATGGATATGTTAATTTAAAGAGAGATATCAAAAATATAAACATAGCGGATGATGATGATGATGATCGTTTTGTTTTAGTTGGTAAGGAAGAAGAAAAAATTAAAGGTTTTGGTGAGTTTACTGCAGGAAAAACTTATAAAGTTATCGCATCTGGTGGTTCCTCAACTTCTGGATTCCAAACAGTAGATAGAACAATTGTTTTTGATGATGATTATCAAAATGGTTGGGATGAAAATGCTGGACTTGAGATTGATTATATAACAGTTATTAATCCACCAAAATCAAAACCCGCAAACCCTCCTAAAGATGGTAAAAATAATTCATCCAAAAAGTCGTTGGATAATGTTGAAGGTTCTGCAGATGATTATGCAGGAACTCATGAAATTGTATGGAAAGATCTAAATTTTCCGTATGATGGAATCTATAATATTGATGTTCAAGTTGATGATAGTGTTAGGATAGAAATTTTCAATAGGAGATTTCAGGCACAGACATTAGATGTAAAAGGTTTTCAAAGAAAGAAGAATATACTACAGTCTTTCTCAGTAGAGGTTAAAAAAGGAAAATATACACTTAAGGCTTCCTTAGTACAACTTCCTGGAAAATCTATTATTGATGGAAATCCAATGGGACTTGCGATAGTTATTAAGACAGCATCTGTTACAGTACAAGAAGAAATTATTCTTAATAAATCCTGGCAACAAAATCCATTCGGTGCTGCATTAACTATTCATGCTCCACCACCACCAATTCCACAAGAACTGCCATTAGTTCAAGATGGTCCTTGCCCACCAAACCCAATATGGACTACTCGAAGTAATGGATTTGCTGATCAATGGTATCCTTGTAGTCATAGACGACCTGGTGGTGGAAGGACCTGGAGTAAATTTATGAATCGTTATGCCATGTCTCCCGTTCTTCCTATTGGATCTAAAGGAAGTGGTTATAGTGGACAGCAATGGACCAATAGTTGGGATGTTAACATCCCCTTTACTGGTTTTTATAACTTTAAGGGAACTTCAGATAACGCATCGTCTTGTATAATTAGTCAGACTCCAGAAAATGGAGGCACAAGTGAAGTTAGTGAGTATAGATCAGTTGAAGTTAAAAAAATTAATGGTTTTAGGACTGAAAAGAAAGACCTTACAAGTAATAAAATTTTCTTAGAAAAAGGTGAAGCAAAAATTGAAATCACTGTCCAAAATGGAGAAAAAATTAAGTATAAAGAAGTTACTAGAAAAGTTTTCAACACTTCAGATTGGTTAACAAAATCAGTAAGAAACGAGAAGAATAAAATTCCTGCAGACTTTAAAGTTTATGGTCAGGGATCTATAGGTAATATGGAAATCAAAGCCATCTTTAAGGAAAAGGGTGGAGACCATTCATTTACCATTGATAATGTAGAAAAAAGTAAAACTACTGAATCAATAACCAAGAGAGTAAAACCAAATACTGATTATAAAGTTACTTTTGTTGGAGTACCAAAAACAACAAAAACAAAAATTACACCAACACCAGTAAATACAGAAAGCGTGTATCCAATTGAAATAGCAGCGCCAGGAACAAAAGGTAGGGGTGACAAGGCTGCAATTATCGAAGTTGCAGATGACAAAATTATCTATACTGATACGACTGATCAAATGGATTATGATGCACACTTTAAGATTGTATCAGCATCACCTGGAGTAACTGCAAAGTTTAGTAGGGATGGATCCGAACTTATCGTTAAGGGTGTTGGTGATGTTACTTTAGAACTTTTCTGGAGTGATGATCCAAATAGTAATGGAAAAGCAGTTGGTAGCATTAAAGTCGCTGGTAAGACATTTAATCAGACATCACATCAGAATAAAAAAGATACTATAACTGAAACTATAACAGTTGGAAACTCAAATTCTGGATCTGCAGTTGCATCTAATGCTTCTTCTGGAACTAAAGAAATTTTATTTAAATTTAGTCATGATGATGCAAACGATGGAAATAGAATAAAAATACCTGGTCTCAGTATTAACTCCGTTAAACCATCGGGATCGAAAGGAGATTTTGATCCTGAAGAATCTACTGCAACGGTAGAGAATGGAAGAGAGTATGTAGTAGAATTTGTGACAGAAAACAAAGCATTCTTAAAACTCAAAGATGATGGTAAAACAATTTGGTGTAATGATAATAGTGATAATGATGATAAAGACGCTGTTATAACTACATCTGATGGAACATTCTTTGACCTTGTAGACGGTGGAGATAATGGACAACCATCAAATATTGGTAGAGCTAAATTTAGATTTGGACAAAAATCTACTCCCACTCCCACCCCTACTTATATTTCTACTACTGATGGTGGTATTCTTGAGCAAGGATGTATGTCTAAAGGTTTTGGTCAAGCAAACGTCAAGAACGAAGGTGGTGGTCAGAAAAACCCAAGTAACATAGTCTTCGCAGACTATGTTAGATCGGCAAATGATAACAATGATATGATGATTCAATGTGCTGCAGGTATCTTTACCCCATCAGATAAGACTAGAACAAAACCTGATATTCTTCAGAGGGGTGGTAAAAAAGTTCGAAGGGGAACCTGGGACCTTACATATAGACTTGATGATGAACTATTTAAAGTTATAGACCCAATAACAGAAGTTGATGGCGCAACTTATGAGATTAAAGATAAGGAAATATCTAAAAAAGCAACCACTAGTGGTAGCGATACTAATAGTAGAATTATTGAAAATACTGATAATATAATTTTAAATCCAACTCTTACTACATATAAACGTGGTTTGCTTGGAAGATTACTCACACCATTCTTCCCTAAAGGAAGAAATGAAAGCGGAGAAAATCTTCAAGGCAGAACTTGGGAAATGGTTTGGGAAGATGTTAAGTTTCCAATTGATGGTGAGTATATATTCGAAGCAGAGGTTGATGATAAATTAAAAATTGAAATTAGTGAAGATAAAGTTGAACTTAATAGTGATGCTTCGTTGACGGGAAAGAATAAAGTTAATTATAAAACTATAAAAACTGTAAGAGGAAGAGGAAAAAAAGAATTTTCAAGTACGACTATAACATCCGGAAAACGTAATGTTAAACTTACATTATCAAATTTAAAAATTTCAGGAACTTCTTTTAAGAATAATCCAACATATGCTGCGTGTAAGATTACATGTAAGGAACCTGTAGAACTTGCAGATCAAAGACCCTGGTTGGTTAACCCTGTAGGAGTCAGTGCTGTTCTTATCTCCCCACCATGTGATAGAAAGGTTGGTGGTGGCCACTTTGTTAATGAAGTTAATATTGTTGAGGAAGGAAATTCCTATCCTCCACCCGATGATCCTGGTATTCCCGGTCAAGTTATTATAACAGAAATCATACCTACTTCAAAAATACCAACTAGTAGTACTTCTATTGAACTTGTTGGAATAGGAACTTTTCCTATCAAAAAGGGACCATTTGATATTATCGAGACGATAATTATTCCTGGAGATCCTGGTGATGATGATGGTGGTGGTGGTGATTTTGGTGGTGGAGATGGTGGTGGGACACCAGGTCCGGGTGATGGTCCTGGTATTGGTACTGGAAGCCAAAGAATACCAGGAATACCACCAATTATTATTACTACAACTCCAAACATAGTTACTACTCCACCTCAAAAATTTATTATTAAAACTAAATTGATTGTGGATACCCCTACTGCTCCCCCAGATACGGTTATCCAGATCACTGATCTTGCTGGTCTTAAGCAAACTGGATATATTGAAGGTCGTGCATACTATGGTGAAGTCTTCTTTAAAGAAGGAATTCCTTTTGCTGGAAGATATGAGACTGCAGGAAGACTTATCCAAGTCTATGCTACTCTACAAGAGAGCATCAATGCTGAAGTTACTACTACACCTTCTGCAATTCAGAGATCTGGTACTGATGTCAACAGTAATAATCCTAGACTTAACATTCCAGGAACTCCAAATAATCTTGCTTAAATAGTTATTATCAAAAGATAAAATGTCAACTAGATCTAATACTAATAATAGTAGAGCGCAGAAGGGTTCTGAAACATCAAAGTGTAATTACACTGCTATTCAGTATGGTAACGATCATGGATCAATTTCTTTTGGTAAAGTTCATAAGAAAGGTGATGTAACATCTTCTGTGATGCTACAGGGAAAAGATGGTCGTCATCGTTTCTATATGGATCATGACGGACAACGACCGGGATACACAACATTAACCAGTCCGGGTACTGTTGCCATCAAGTGTGGTATGGATCTTGACACTGAGCAAGATGGTATATTTTTTAATGCAGAAAATGGTGACATTGACATTATTGCCAGTAATGGTAAAATAAGAATGGTAGCCGATGACATTGAGTTAGTTGCTGTTGGTAGTGCTGATCAAGGAAACATTAAATTAAATGCATCCGAAAATATTATTATGGATGCCAAAAAGATTAATGGTACTGCAAAAAATCTTCTTAGATTAGCAACACCAAACACCTTAGAGTTGGTCGCAAATGGTCAGATGAAATTTATTGCAGCAGTTACAAGATCATGTACTGATGCTAGTTCTGTTAAAAAAGACAAGTATGGAAATGATTATCATCACAAAAAGAACTTTACCTTAGCATAAAAAATGAATTTAGACCATATAGAAACAGGAGGAACACTCCGAGTTGGAGTTGGTATTGTTCCATCTATCGGAGAGGGTGCTACAAAAATTAATGGAAGTTCTTATATTGAGGGACCTGCTGTTTTTGGAGGAGCAACTGAATTTATAACTCCATATGCAACAGTTTGTATTGGTGCATATGGTAACTCTGATGACTCACCAATTTCTTCCCTTGCTGGCATCACTCCAGGACTTCTATTGCCAGGAGGTAATCATAGTCCATACTCTCTTGCTGTATCCGGACCCAGTGCATTTTTAGGAATTGTTGATACAAAAGAAGATATATTTGGTGGTCGTCATCTGATAACACAGGGTGATATTATGTCCAATAATGGTGGACATATTCTCGCTGCAAAAAAGAATTTTGATATCCCACACCCAACCAAACCAGGATATAGATTACGACATACCTGCCCTGAAGGACCATCTAATGATGTATATATTAGGGGTAAGGTAAGAAATACAAATGAAATTTTGCTACCTACATATTGGAAGGGACTAGTTGATTGGACTACAATCACAGTCAATTTAACTCCGATCGGAGCACATCAAAATGTAATTGTAAAAAGAGTTGATGAGGATAAAGTATATCTTCAGTCAAACGGAGGAATTC
>Ga0209535_1001348_pt1 | contig 16841 bp, 15 predicted proteins | sample LinPmetageLP28_FD_184041 | JGI IMG/M metagenome (GOLD analysis project Ga0209535, IMG submission 184041) | Marine viral communities from the Pacific Ocean - LP-28 (SPAdes) (version 2) | ecosystem: Environmental > Aquatic > Marine > Oceanic | place: Pacific Ocean | collected 2009-08-22 | reverse complement strand
TTAAGAAAGTACGGTCCAGGACTTTTAGCCCTCCTGGCTGCGGGTAAGTTAGGTGGTGCGTTTGATCCGGTAGATCAACGACGCAACCAAGTACAACAATTTGGCGGTGTAACCGGTCAAAGCTTAATTAATCAAAACCCCGGCGCCTATCGCATAGGCGTTCCTTCTATTGCTCGCGGATTTGCGGGCGGTGGCGGTATAGACCCTTCTAATTTCCCACGTCGCACAGGCGGTATATCGGGTCCTGGCACAGGAACGTCTGATGACATTCCGGCAATGCTCAGTGACGGTGAATTTGTGATGACGGCTAAAGCGGTGAAAGGCATGGGTAACGGAAACCGAGAACGAGGTATTCGCAACATGTATCAAGTAATGGATAATTTAGAAGGGATGGCGTAAACATGGTTGCTTCTACTGAGACTATAGTACGCGAAGACCCGTATACCGAAGCCTATAAAAGAGGTTTGTTTGAATCTGTTTTTGATCTAGTTAATGAACAGATGGGGTTTCAGCGCACACCCACCGGTGAAACAGACGAAGCCGGTAACCCTATTTACACAAGCAGCGCCATACTTGACCCCGTAACGGGTCAGCCGGTTGGTCCGGCGTACGCTCCTACGATCCAAGTAGCGGGCATGTCCCCCATGCAACAACAAGCTCAGGCTTTGTTGCAAGAGAACTTAGGTGCAGGCCAGGAGTACGTTCGCTCGGGATTAGGTAATATACAGCGCGGAGACGAGTTGTATGAAGCCGCCGCTAAATTAGCACAAGGCACGGGTAATGCAGGCATTTCTCCTGGAAACCCTTATGGTTTTCAGGAAGACGCCAAGACGGCTATTAACGCGAGTATGGCTGAATTTGATCCTTCTGGCATTAGTGCTTTTTTTAATCCCTATGAAGATCAAGTCGTAGGTCAAGTACAAGATGATTTTAACAAAGCAAGGCGTTTAGAAGAAATCAGACAAGGCGCGTCAGCCGTGGGTTCTGGGGCATTTGGTGGTGCAAGAGCCGCTGTTGCTGAGCAAGAAGCGTTACGTAACTTGGACAGAGAAGAGTTAAAAGCTTTGTCGGGTCTACGTCAAACAGGTTATAGCGAAGCGTTAAAATCGGCCCAGGCGGCCCAAGAAAATCAACAGCGACGCGGTCTGACTGCGGGGGCCTATTTAGGCAACTTAGGCAGTACTTTTGGTCAATTAGGTCAAAGGGATTCAGAGTTGTTAGGTAATCTAGGCAGGGGCATTGCTGGATTAGGGCAGGCCGAAGCGAATCTAGGCACTACAAGCACTAACCTATTAAAAAGCGATTTGGCTGGACTTAGTTCATTAGGTGGTCAACAGCAACTACAAGAACAGCAAGTGCTGGATGCTATGCGAGCTACGAATGTTCAAAGGCAACAGCTACCGTTCCAATCATTTGGTTATTTGAGTGATGTTCTTAACCGAGTGCCTAGTAATCAAAGCAGAATGGGTACCGTGAATACACCGCAGCAAAGCGGTCTGGGACAAGCTATTGGGTACGGCATAGCCGGATTAGGCGCTCTAGCGGGCGTGTCATAGGATTTAATATGAACGTATATAAGCGACCTTTATTCAAGCGGCAGGGCGGGTCTATTCGAGTACCGGTGCCCACGCCTCCCGTTGCAATGCGTGCAACACCCAGAAGGATGCCCGGTTCTAACCGAAGAGGGATCGGTCAGCTTATGGCTGATGTCGCAGGAAAGATAAACATGGAGTCCGCTCCAGGTAACCCTAACCGTATGGGTCAGGGGTTGGGCAACATCATGATGGCTCGTCAGGGCGGCGCTGTACAAAAGTTAGCCAATGGCGGCAGTCCAACTGAACAATATTACGAGGAAAGTCGTCCTTTATTTGAAAAAATTCTTGGGACCTCTCAAGAAGATCGAGACGCGGCCCAGCGGCGGTTTTTCAGCGAGCAAGCTATGACCGGCGGCTTAAATTTAGTGAGAGGTGCCGGAGGACAGGGAAACCTTGCCTCGCAACTGGCTACTGTTTTCGAGCCCACTGCCAAGGCTTACAGTAATATGCTAGCTGGATTTGACGCAGTCGATGACCAAGTTAATTTAGCCACTTTACAATCTGCCGATGCTCGTGCAAATGCAGAACGCGATCAAAAATTAAAGTCAGCGGCAAAATTAGCCGAGCTTCAGGAACAAGGCCGTATTAAACGTGAAGAACAAGACTACGGTTTTCAGTTAAAGGATAGAGAACTGAATCAAAAATATATCTATGATATGACGGTTAAAAACCTTGAAAACAAATACAAAGATAAGCCTTTTGAAGCTTTAGCCGCATTCGGTCCAGATGGTACACAGTTGGGCGTCGTTAATGCTAAAGACACCTCTCAATCTTATAAAGATCAACTGGAGCTACCTGATGACTTTTCAGGGCAAATAAAGTATACAAAATTACCTGATGCTCCCGCAGCTAAAGATCCCGAATATAATGTATTAGTAGACTCTGAGGGAAACATTAAATCGGGAGCTTTTAACTTTAATGATGCGGCGGATCGGCGTGCAATGCAGGAACGCATGAGTGCGACAGGGTTTATTCCTCTTGGAGTAGATGATGCCATTGCTGGAGTCCGTCCAAGTGCTCCTTCTGCGGCTAATATAATAGGGCTTGGCTTTCCTGATGGACGGCGTGAAACGTTTGATCTTAGCACCCCGGCGGGCTCTGCCGCTTATCAAGAAGCACTTAAAACTTCGGGAGTTTTTGAACTAGACTTAAAGGCTCCCGGAGCGTTAGAAATGACCCCGGCTTTTGCATCCGGTTTTTTAGCAACTGATAGCATTCGGAAAGGTGTAGAAACAGCTGAAATTTCTAAGGAAGATTTAGCAATAGCTAATCGAGCCATCCAAATGAACACTAAGATGATACCGGTAAGCCGAATTAACCCAGACACTGCGATGGTTGAAACAAATTATGTTCCCACAAAACTAGAAAAGCCTTGGGAAGACGCAATTATCGCAGGTTATAACTTAGGGCTAGATATAAATGTTCCGGCGTATTTAGAAGAGCGACTTGGTACACCACCGAGTGTAACCTCGCCGCCCGGGCCTGAAGTAATCCCGGAGGAATCACTTGATGGAACCTTGCAGTCCGTGCCGGATGGATCGGTTGTAAGCCCTGCTGCAACTAATTTCACTCCCGCAGACAAAGAAATTATAGATAAAATACCTGACGCTACAATAGGCGCGGTGGACAGTACTTTTGTAGATTGGAATCCGGCAGATAGTTTTGGAACTCAAGCTCAAGCCGATGCGTTTATTAACAGAACAGTGCCTAAAGTAATAAATTTCTTTACGGGATTAGAATATGGTGCGGGTAGTCCAGAAGAAATACGCGCTGAAAGTGCTTTAAATTCCATAAACGCTTTTATTTTGGAAACTTTATTTTCGTCAGGCGCTGACGGTGATAAGCGCATGGGCCAAGATGAAAGAGAGTTGTTTTATCCGTTAGTACCTGGACCAGGCGAACCGGCAGAAAGAGCTGCTGGAAAATATGAAAATTTTGTTACGGAATTTACTCAAAGAATAGCTAACAAACAAGCAGAATTAGCTCTACCTCAAGGCAGTTTTACGGCACAACAAAAAATTAGACAACAAATAGTTGCGCTTGAGTCTCGAAGACAACAAATTGCTGAGGTCGCTGCTGCTATAAGATCTGGTATATCAGGACGTGGCCCTGTTTCCGAGACGGACCTGAAAGGAATGGAAGAACAATACATTAAGGGTCCGGCTGTAAGGAATTAAAATGGCTGAAGAAAATATAACACCAAACGTGAATTTAGAAAGTATAACATCAACCGTCGGTTTTTTACCTCCAGAAAAAGCGGGTTTGGTGGACCTTGATTTAAATAAAATGCGGAAAGATGGTTTTAACGATTCGTCCATAGCTAAATTTGTTTTAAGTCAATACAAACCCCGCGCAGAAGATGGTTCTTATTTTGATTTAGATGAAGGCTATTACGACGCTCTTAAGCGCGGTATGCCCGGAAATCAAACACTCAGCGGTAATCCTCTTAGGCCGCAGACCGATAAAGAAATTATTGCAAGATATTCTACAGCAAGGGACATACCTCAGTTTCAATATCTTATGGAACAAGGAGTAAAAGGTTTAGTCCCTGGTACGGCTGCCGTAACAGGAGGTTTTTATGGCTCACGTTTTGGTATACCCGGGGTAATTGGAGGTGCTCTTACTGCGAGTATTGCATCGGACCTTTTAATGCGGCAAGCCGCTCCCGACATGTATGAAGACTATGTTGGTAGCACCGGAGTAGGGGAAGGTGTAAGGTTTTTTGCCGAAAGCGTTCCTGCGTTAGCGGTGCCCTGGTTAGTCCCTGGAAATGCAATGATAAACTTAGGTTCTAACTTTATTTCTAAGAATGCCTCTCGTATACCTTTTGGCTCACGTATTTCTTCAGGGCTTGAAAAAGGAGAAGGGTACGTTACAAAAGCGTTTGATTTTGCACGCAGCAATCCTAAAACTTATTTAGGGACAGAAACCAAAGATATTTTGACGGCTGCCGGAGTAGCCACCTCGTTTGAGTTAGCTAATCCAGGGGACAGGGGAATGCTTTCAGACGTCGCACAGTTGGGAACTGAAGTGGCGCTTACGGTAGGTCACCCTTTAGATTATATGGGACGTCTTCTTTACAATAATACCGGCGCTTTTGGACGATTTTTACAAAATATAAATCAAAGTAAACGAGTAGAATACACCGGAAATAAATTTATACAATTTTTACAAAAAGGAGGAGAAGATCCAGAAGTTTTTTTAGATTTAGTAAGATCCATAAACGCAGGTGAGACTACGCCTGAAACTCAGATGTTAAAAGAAGCAGGAATAGATTTTAACGACACTACGGCCGCTTTAAAAACTGGAGTCCCTGTCCTGTTTTTATTGGAAAGTCTGGGTCTTGAAACAAAAATGAAGGCGACGGGTCCTGTGCGAACAGCGGACCCGGATATACAAAGACGCCAAAAAGATGCCTTTGAAGGTTTCAATAATGTATTAGGTCAATTATTAAAGATAGATGACCCTGACGCGTTAGGTCTTTACCAAGACTTGCGAGACAGCGGATTTAGAGCCGAGATAAACAACTTGGTTACTACTGCGATTAATAATTATGAACGTTCTTCTCAAAGAGCGTTAGCTTCAGGCGAAACTTTTGATTCTGAAGCTGTTTTATTTGAAACGTTTTTTGGTGATAACGGTGTATCTTCCAAGGTTGATAGACAATTAAATGTATTAAAAAACTTAATAGACAAAGATGTAAATGTACCCAATGCCGCTTTGCAAACAACCACAACGGACGGAAATCCCGCCGGAAATTTATTAGTCGATGTTTATAACCGTATTGGAAAAGAAGCCAGTATACGTGGAGTTCGCCCCAGGCTTAGTTATGGAAAAGATTTAATTAGTTTAGATAAAGTTTTACGAGAATTTGATGTATTAGTGAATCCAGAAAAGTATGCCAAAGTAGACCCGGATGTTCCAAAGTTACCTAAAGAAGAGCAGTTAGACCTTATCCCTGCCTTCAAAAAAGACAAAGAGGAAGAAAAAGTTGTCGATGAGTTAACCAGCGGAGATTTGTTAAATTTTTTAGATCAGATAGATCAATCAAAAAGACAAGCCTTACGAGCAGGCAACCAACCTCTTTTGAAGTTGTTAACAGAGTTAGAAGAAGGTTCAAAAAATTCTTTAAGAGAAGTAAGTAAAAACAGAGGTGTTACAAAAGGCGGTCAATTTAAACCTTATTTTGATAATTACTTAGCTTTTAGAGACGAAACTAATAATGTTTTTTCCAATGCTTTTTTACAAGACATGCGGTCGGACATACCTAAAGAGCTTGCAGGAAGTCTTTTGTTTTCTAGTATGGGGGACGCAACGCTTCTTAGACTTCAAGAAATGGATAAGGCTGCTGATTTTATTTTAGATTTTGAACAAAGAAATCTGGGTACTCTTGGACAGTCTAATGAAATTGCGGCTTCCAGAGGCGCTTTTAGTGAAGACGGAATAGTAGAACCCAATAAAGTAATGCAGGAATTAACAGAAACGGGTCTTCCTATGCCTGCTTCTTTAACTGGCGAAACGATTGCTTCAAACATCCCCGCGATTCGTGGGTCTCAAGACCGTGTATTACGTGGGTTGTTGGACAATCCTAGTTATTTTAAAAGAGAAGCTTTGCGGGACGCTGATGGCAGAATACAAATGGTGGAAGATCCGGAAAACCCGGATCAGATGATTCCAAAAACAAGAAAAACCCCTACGGCTAGGTTTAACAATTTTATAGCTGACCCCGAGATTGAACGTGTTTTAACTAATTATTTTCCTGATCTTAAAAACGACTTAAATGACGTCAATAGATTTTCGGCGTTGTTAGAAAACGCTGAATTAGAAGAAAGTTTTCTTAACAAAGGACTTTTAGAACGAGATGCGTTTAGCGAATATTTTCGAGAGGTTTATGAAAATCCCGCTCAGGCCATTCAACAAATGATTGGCGATGTTGGCTCGGGAGGAAGAGCCGGGGCTAAAAACCCAGTAAAAGCTTTAACAGAAGCTGCCGAAATTGCCATGAATTCTGGAGATGAAAAGGTAATACAAGGATTTTTAGACACTGTTTTAAATAACGGCTACACGAGAGCGGGGGCAAACAGCGTAGTGGATCAGGACACGAATCTACCTCCTTTTAACTTAGAAGAATTTAAATTTTATTTAAACAGTCCCATAGTTCCGGGGACTTCAGGAGATTCTGTTTTACAAGTTTTAAAAAAAACCGGTATTTTAAAGGATGGGGACTCGCACATCGCTAAGATCAACAAATTTATTGACGTAATGGATCAAATAAACACGTCAGTGCGTGCGGGAAGATTACCTTCAGTTGAGAAACGTGTTTTAGATAACCGTAATCGTTTTGGACCTACGCAACCTTTAGAAGGTGAGGTTATTGACCAAAACCTTGTCAACGAAATATCTGCCATGATAGAAAGAGGCGGTGTGGCTGTTGTTGGTTCGGCTATAGGCTCCTCCTTTTATGGTTTAGTTAATAGAATAATTCCGGGAAGCGGTCCTGGAAATTTAATTGCACCTGCCATAGGCTCAAAAATATTAACAAAGTTGTTAAGTGACCAACCCGGAATTTTAGCTAATCAAATGATGACCGAAATGCTAAAAGATACGGAATTATTAGAGTTTGTTTTGGACACAGCTTTAAACCCCAAGAAAACGTTAGCCGACGCTTCGAAAAAAGAATTAAAACGTATGTACACTTTCCTTGCGGGAAGCGGATTAGTTAATCCCGACGTTGGGTTTCAAGAGTTTGCGTCAGAAATGTATGGAAGACCTGAGCCCGAGCCTGGGCAAAGAGAAAGAAGAAGTGCTCAAGAACGACTTCAAGAGGCCGCTGGTGCCCCCGTAGTACCCGCTCCTGCTCCCGTTGAAGCTGCTCCTGCTCCGGTTGAACCGGCCCCGACCCCGGCTCCTCCACCCGTGGCTCAAGCCCCGCAGGCCCCGGCTCCCGGTCCATCTGACCCTAATCAGAGAGCACGCTACGCGGCTCTGTATCCGTTTGACACGGCCAGTGACATTATACGAACTCAAGGTATTGGTTCGTTAGGCGCTTAACGCAGCCAATCTTTAACATCCTCACCTAGCACTGTCGAAGCAATGTTGATCTTGTTTCGCAGTGCCGTAAGAATAGTTTGATCGATTGTCCCAGGAGAAATAAGGTCTACGTACGTTACCGATTTAGTCTGTCCTATCCGATGTGCTCGATCCTCTGATTGCAACCGTATCTCTAAATCATAACTGTTGGAGTAGTAAACCATGGTTTGAGCGGCAGTAAGTGTGATGCCGTAACCGCCCGTACGAGGCTGTCCCACAAAAAACCGTAAGGGCGAGTCCATGTCTTGGAAGCGATCAACTATCGCCTGACGCTCGTCCTGGGCCGTCTCACCGTAGTATGACGCTACTGAGTCCTCACCGTACAACTCAGACAGTTTGTTTTCTATTTTTAAAATATCATGCGTCCAGGTGGCCCAAATAATAACCTTTCCCGACGCTTCCTCGACCACGTTTAACAGTTCACTAAGTCTGTTGTTAGGTAAATCCTGCATCTCACCTTCGTCCGGTTGTAAAAACCCACAGGTGATTTGTTGAAGTCGCATAATCTGCGTCAGAACACTAGCGGTTGTGGCTAAATCTCCGTTTTCTAACTGTGCCAGTGCCAGTTCTTTCATTTCGTTGTAAATCTTGGTCTGTTGTGACGTCAAAGGCACGTCTCTCTTGGTATAAACCTTGTCGGGCAGGTCCAGACACTCGCTTTTCAGTACTCGAACTGAAAAAGCGTCAAGTTTTTGACTTAATTCGTCAAGTTTCCGATACCCAACGATATGTTGAAAGCTTCTATGACCCATGTTCCTGCGCTGAATTACTGCATATCTCCCCTGGAAAGCGTAAAAACTCTTGAATCCTAAAGCATTTGTATCTAAGAAGGCGCATTGTGAATACAAATCCATAGGCGATTTTGTAATAGGGCTGCCCGTCAAGATACGACGGAATTTTGACAGTCTGTTCAGTTCTAGTACCGTTTTTGTACGTTGGGCCTTACGGTTCTTAATAGTCGTTGATTCATCTATAAGTGTCAGGTTGTTTGGATTACGCTCCAGGAACCTTTTAGCACTGGCTGCTCCTTTCTCTGTGCTTAATGCTTCAATATTCATTACTAGAATATGCAATGCTTTAGAATCTTCACGTATTGCTACTTCTTTTATTTGTTCTGTATACTTCTTAGTCCAATTAGGTTGCCAACGGATAATTTTATAGTCTATATCTTCGGGTAGATGTGTAGGGAACTCCCCCTTAACCCAGTTGTCAAAGACTCCTTTGGGGGCAAGAATAAGACTAGTGTCTATCTTTCCTTCAAGATATAGCGCACCGATTGTGTCGATTGCAATTTTGCTTTTCCCTGTGCCCATCTCTGCAAAGAGGGCGTAGTACGGCTCAAACCAAGATTTCTCCCATATTTCTTTTTGGTGTTGGTAAGGCTTAGTTTTAAATTTATAGTTTTTCATATTATCTCCTTGCATATCTAATATTATACGATTATAGTGTGTTACTCAAGGACATAAAAAGTCCTTCAACCACGAGGAGAAAACCTATGATAGATTTGTTTGAAGAGATGGAATCCGACCAAGCCGGGGTTTCCGCGTTAGACTCTGTTAACACAGAAGGCTTGCAATCAATTGCAGAGATGGCTCGTGCTGTAACTGCACAACAAAACTTGCTCGTACAATTGGAAGACAGACTTAAGGAAGAAAAGACGAAGTACCTTAAGTTGACCGACGAGGACCTCCCTGCCCTGCTCCATGAAATCGGACTCACTAAGTTTGAGTTAGAAGATGGAAGCAAGGTCGAACTTAAACCTACTTACGGCGCTCATATCAAGGTTGATAATAGACCTATGGCTTTTGGGTGGCTCCGTGACAATGGTTTTGACGACATCATCAAGAACACCGTTAGCTGTGTATTTGGCCGAGGAGAAGATTCTCAGGCTGAGCAATTCTTAAAGGTTGCAGCGCAGCAGGGCGTTCATGCAGATCAGAAAGAGGAAGTTCACCCCTCAACGCTTAAGGCTTTTGTCAAAGAGCGTGTAGAGACCGGTGACGATTTTCCAATGGACTTATTCGGGGCCTACGTCGGCCAACGTGCAAACATTAAAAAAGGTAAATAGACATGACTAAAGAAGTAGCAGACAAGAAATCAACTGAAGTAGCGGCATTTGTTGCCGCGTTCGAAGACGATCAAGGTATTGGTCTAGAGAATCTAGGGCAAGAAGACTTAGCTCTACCTTTTCTTAAGATACTTAACCGTCAAGATCCAATCCTAGATACTTTAGAAAACGCTAAAAAGGGCGATATCTATAACACAGTGACCGGTGAAGTGTATAAAGGTAAAGAGGGCACTCGGGCAATACCGTGCGTCTATCAACGCCGATACATTGAATGGGCTCCACGGGGCTCAGGTTCCGGGGCACCGATCAATATATTCTCTCCGGAGGACCAACTTCCTAAGACAGAACGTAGCTCGGACGATAACAAGGAATACGTTGTCGGCGGTAACGGGTCTTATATTGAAGAAACCCACCAACACTTTGTGATTTTACTAAACGAAGACGGTACATCACAAACCGCTTTGATTAGTATGAAAAGCACACAGATGAAGAAGTCTAGAAAGTGGAACTCGATGATTCAATCGCGTGTCATGAACGGTAAGAACGGTGCCTTTACGCCACCACGGTTCTCTCACATCTACAAATTGAAAACCACGCCTGAACAAAACTCTAAAGGTGATTGGGACGGATGGGAAATATCGTTAGAAGGTGTAGTGGAAGACGCTAATATCTACGCAAATGCGAAGAAATTTGCTCAGTCAATCATGAAGGGCGATGTAAACGTCAAGCATGAAGTTGAGGAAACTAACACTAGCGATATTCCGTGGTAACCCTGGGGCGCGTAGCGCCCCTTTCCCCGAGACAATAATATGAAACACGCAAAAAGATTTGCGGGGATATTTGACGGCCTAAAAATAGCTTACGGAACATATCGTATAGACCGCGCCTCTTCTAACGGGAAGCAGCAGGGAAAGGCCGGTGTAGTTAAAAGCCCTAGAACCGAAGAAACGTGGGAAGGCCACTTATCCGGTAAGGGCGATGCTATAGGTATCATACCGATTAATGAAGATAACAGTTGCAAGTGGGGCTGTATCGACGTGGATCAATACCCGCTAGACCATAAAGAATTAGTTGAAAAAGTTCGCAAGATGAAGCTGCCGATGGTTGTCTGTCGCAGTAAATCGGGTGGTGCTCATTGTTTTTTGTTTACAAGTGAGTGGATTACTGCAAAAGAAATGCAGGATACGCTCAAACATATCGCGGCTGCCTTGGGCTACGGCGGTTGTGAGATATTTCCAAAGCAAATTGCTTTGTCGCTCGATAGAGGCGATGTTGGGAACTTCTTAAATCTTCCGTACTATGATGCTGAAGACGGCCTACGGTACGGCATCAAGGATGACGGTCAGTCTGCCACGATTGAGGAGTTCTTTGAGCTATATGATCGCTATGTACAGACTCCGGAACAGGTGTCTGCCCTAACGATTGAGGACCAAACTGACTCAAACATCATTGTAAAAGACGGTCCTCCCTGCCTCCAGACACTGTGTGCTCAGCAGATAAGTGAAGGGGGTCGTAATAACGGCCTGTTCAACATCGGGGTTTACCTACGCAAGGCGTATCCCGATAGCTGGGAGTCTGAAATCTTGGTATACAACGCTAAATACTTGAACCCACCCTTACCGCTTACCGAAGTCAATCTGGTAGCCAAACAGCTTCTAAAGAAAGATTACACGTATAAATGTAAAGACGCTCCCATCACCGATTACTGCAATCCGGACGTGTGTAAGACGCGCAAGTTTGGTATTGAAGCCGGTATATCCGGTGCGACTATTGCAAACCTACGTAAATACAACTCTACTCCTCCGGTCTGGTTTATGGACGTTAACGGGCAACCTTTGGAATTGGATACCGACGCGTTGATGAATCAAATGGCTTTTCAGCGGGCGTGCGTAGAGCAGTTAAACTTTATGCCCAAGTCTGCTCCAAAAGCGTCTTGGGAAGCAAAGATTAACCAGCTACTTACCGAGATGTCCGATACCGATGGTTCGATTGTCGAGGTGTCTCAGGATGCCAGTATATCGGGTCAGTTCTATGATTTGTTGGAAGAGTTTTGTAATGATATGCAAAAGGCTGAAAACAAAGAAGAGATACTGTTACGCCGTCCTTACACCGACGAAGAAGAGAACCGTACGTATTTCCGTCTAAAAGACTTTACTGCGTACTTACATAAGAATCGGTTCTTTGACTTTAAGTCTCACAAAATTGCTCAACGCTTACGTGATATAGACGGTATGTCTACGTCGATTAAGATAAACGGAAAAGCCACGCGTGTTTGGACTATTCCGGCGTTTCAAGGCTACTCTTCGTCCGTACGTACGCCTAAGCTCGAAACCCGACAAGAAGAGGCCCCGTTCTAATGTTTAGGATTTTCGGGCCACCTGGGACAGGTAAGACAACTAAACTGCTTAACATGGTAGACCAGGCGCTATCCGATGGGATCAATCCTCAAGAGATAGCGTTTTTTGCGTTTACACGTAAAGCAGCGTCTGAGGCTAAGGAAAGGGCAGCAGAGCGATTCGGGTTGAATCCGGACACAGACCTGTTTTACTTTCGAACGCTCCACAGTTTGACTTACAAGCTGCTTAACCTTAGAGAAAAAGACTTAATGCAAGCCGCTCACTTCAAAGAGTTGAGCGAGCGTATCGGGTTCCAACTGAATACTATCAAGCAGGTAGAAGTCGAGGACGGTAAGTCGGGGATCACGGAACATCCCATCTTATCTATTATAAATCTCGCCCGCCTCAAGAAAACACCGTTACGGACCGAGTACAACGCCAGCAGTATAGAAAGCACCTGGGAGCAAGTCATGTACGTCTCCGAGTGCTACTCCACGTATAAAGCCACTAACCGGCTATTGGACTACACGGACATGCTAAAACTGTTTGTGCAGGACTATGATCGTATTTGTCCTAAATTTAAACTGGCGTTCTTAGATGAATCACAAGACCTTTCACCACTACAATGGGACATTGCTCATGCCATCGATAAAAAATCCGAAAGAATGTACTGTGCAGGTGACGACGATCAAGCCATCTACCGATGGGCCGGAGCCGACGTCGATCACTTTATCAACCTCCCAGGGGGAAACGAAGTTCTCAGTCAAAGCTACCGTATCCCTCGGTCAGTCCACCGTCTCGCTGAAACCATCGTCTCCCGCATCCACCACCGTTTTCCTAAACAGTACAAACCCAAAACAGAAGAAGGCACCGTCCGAAGAATCTCCGACGTCCGACAAGTAGATATGTCTGAGGGCTCGTGGCTCGTGATGGCTCAAGCCAATTACATGCTCACCGACCTCGCCTATGAGCTTAAGTCTATGGGCTATCTGTTCGAACGCAACGGCTCACGGAGCATCTCTACCAGCTTATCTACCGCTGTTAATAGTTGGGAACGCGTGCGTAACGGCGGTTTAATACACGTAGCTTCCGCTCGTACCATGTACAAGTACATGACCGGTAACGGCGTCAAAGTGCTCCGAGGAAAGAAAAAGATAGTTGGAGAAGAAGATAACCTTATTACTTTTGAAACCCTAGTAGAAAACCACGGGTTACTAGCCACTAAAGATATGCCTTGGTTTGAGGCTCTTGATCAGATCCCGCCTGCCGATAGAATATATATAACGGCCTTGTTACGCACTGGCGAGAAGTTTAATGCCGTGCCTCGTATCCGACTGTCCACGATCCACGGAACCAAGGGCGGGGAAGCTGAGAACGTCGTTATATTCACTGATCTTACGCGAGCCGCATTAAATACCGGTGGGGACGATTTACACCGCGTTTTTTATGTTGGCATTACACGAACTATGCAAAACCTCTTTATTGTAGAACCAGAGGATTTCACAAGAGCTTATAATTTATGACAAAAGAAGAACTAGACCCAATGTATTACAACACCTGTGAAAGTTGCGGTGATAAAAAAGCCACCTCCGTAGTGAATACTCTGTCTAACCAACGTCTAGGTTGGTACTGCAAGGAATGTAAACACTTTTCTGAAGCTATCCTTCGAGAAAGAACATGGAGAAAGGTTCATGGCGAATAATAAATTACAAATGGCAATGTTCCCCCCTAAATCTGATTGGTTACCCCCGGAGCATCCTTTCCCGGAAGGTATCTTAGATGCAAAAGAAATAGCCATAGACGTCGAAACACGCGACCCGGACCTTAAAACAATGGGCCCCGGGTGGGCTACTAAGAATGGCGAGGTCGTAGGCTACGCGGTTGCGGTCCCTGGTTGGAAGGGCTACTTCCCCGTCAACCATTTAGGGGGCGGCAACATGGACGCCCGTCAGATAAATAAGTTTCTTAAAAAGATATTTGAAAGTCCTGCCGATAAGATCATGCACAACGCTCAGTATGACCTTGGGTGGATTCGTGCCATGGGTTTTGAGGTAAAGGGTAGGGTTATAGATACGATGCTTACAGCGGCTTTGCTTGATGAGAATAGATTCAGCTACAGCCTCAATGCTTTGTGTTACGACTACCTTGGTAAGACTAAATCAGAACAGGCCCTGGTCGCTGCCAGTGTCGAATTTGGCTTGGATCCTAAGGCTGAAATGTGGAAGTTGCCTTCAATGTACGTGGGTCCTTACGCAGAAGTCGATGCCGAGATTACGCTCGAGCTTTGGGGGCACTTTCAAAACCTACTTAACAAAGAAGACCTTTGGAATATCTGGAACCTCGAGACAGCATTGCTGCCTTGTCTGGTAGAGATGACCGAAAAAGGAATCCGCTTTGATGTAGATCAAGCCGAACGTACTAAGCAAAGCTTGATGAAGCAAGAAAAAGAACTCTATAAACATATCAAACGACTCGTAGGGCACGATGTAGAAATCTGGGCCGCCGCGTCAATAGCCAAAGCTTTTGATAAAGTCGGCATTTCCTACCCCCGTACAGAAAAAGGGGCACCCAGCTTCACTAAAACTTTCCTTAGTGAGCATCCGCACGAACTCGCACAGAGCATTGTTAAAGCGCGTAACCTCAACAAAACGCAGGGCAGCTTTATAGACGGACTGATCAAACACGTCGCTCGAGATGGCCGTGTACACAGTCACATCAATCAAGTGCGCTCCGATCAAGGCGGTACCGTCTCGGGCCGCATTTCAATGAACAACCCGAACATGCAACAAATTCCGTCGCGTGACCCTGAGATAGGTCCCTTAATACGTAAACTGTTTATGCCGGAAGAAGGCGAGCAGTGGGCGGCTATTGACTTCAGTCAGCAAGAACCACGCATCCTGACCCACTACGCTAAAGTCTTTGGTGATTACCGCCAACTGGACATGCCAGGGGTGGAGGAGTTTGTCTCCGCTTATAACGAAGACCCCAACATGGACTTTCATACCATGGTCGCTGAAATGGCGGACATTCCCAGAAAACAAGCTAAGGTCATAAACCTTGCCATGATGTACGGCATGGGCGCTCAGAAATTAGCCCTTCAACTGGACATCGAACTGGACGAGGCTAAAGCCCTTGTTAAGAAGTACCACGCTCGTGTTCCGTTTGTTAAAGGTCTTACTCAGGGCATACAGCGCCACTTAGAAGATCCACGCTCCCCTGGCTCCATACGCAGTCTCAAGGGCCGTAAGTGTCGATTCGACCTCTGGGAACCCGATAGCTTTGAAATGAACAAGGCCATGCCTTACGAAGAAGCCGTCACGGCCTACGGACCAACAACGCGGCTTAAGCGCAGTTATACCTATAAGGCGTTAAATCGTCTAATCCAAGCAAGTGCTGCGGATATGACCAAGCAGGCGATGGTGGATTGTTATAAACAGGGCAAAACGCCCATGCTGCAAGTACACGATGAGCTTGCTTTTAGTGTAAAAGACGCCGAAGAAGCTAAAAAACTGGCGCTTATCATGACTGAAGCAGAAAAACTAGTGGTTCCAAACAAATGTGACATAGAAATAGGCCCTAATTGGGGAGAATATGTTGAAATTCTCGATTAGTATTATATAATCGTATATGTTTTACTGATAGGAGACGTACCTTGGATACAAATAAATGGAAATCAGTGCTGCTGCCTCGAGAAGTGTACGATCAACTACACGTCGTAGCAAAAGTAGAAGGCCGCACGCTCAGTGGACAGCTACGCATTATTTTTGATTACTGGGTCAACGAAAATCTCAGTCAGAAAGACCGTGTATACGTCCTGGAAGAAGTCGAAACTAAACGTTTAGGTGAAGGTAGACCACGGCCCGAGTTCACCAATTGAAAGTAACTATCCAATTAGACGATTGTGATTTAGAAACTTTGTTTGAATGGTTGGCGGAATACCCTGAACTGTTAGAAAAGTTTAATGAACAGTATCGCCTTCGTTATGCAAGTCCAACCAAAGATGAAAAAGATTAGAAGGGTCTAAAGATTCTTCGCATTCGGCACAAAGAATCAATTCTACTTTAGGTGACATCTCGGGGCGCGTCCCAGGCGACAAAACAACCGCCTCAAATCTCTTGTCACAGCGCGGGCAACAGAAAAACTGTATTTCCTCACTCATTTGCTCTCCGACCTCGATATAACCAATCCCTTATCGTGTCTATGGGTATTTCATACTTGCTTGAAATCCATTTAACCGATCGTTTTTCAACGTCTTTAGCATAACGGACAGCCTGTACTATTTCAAAAGGATATTTAACTGCGTGGTGTGCTGACTGTGCCCTGTATTCTTTCATAGCTTTCATTATTCTTCTCCATTTCATCAAAGATGGTTTTATATCCTTGTAGATTTTGTTCAACCGAAGTAGGGGTCAGTACTTGAATGGCAGTAAACCCGTGACCTATGTCTTTATCGTCGGGCCAAGTTATTAACACCTCTTCATAGAAAGACACCAGTTTTTTTGTGTTTTCTAAAGATATTTTGAGCTGCTTTAAATGTCTTTCGACATTCCTTTTAGTAAGCATTTTGTCTTTTGAACTTAGCTCTCTATGCTCTCTATCCATTACGATCCTCCTTTGTGTGTAGTTCACAGATAATATAAGAATAAAATGTGTTTTACAACTTGATTTATGATTTTATCTCATATTTAATGTGTCTTTAATTAGGAGAAACTAAAATGCTAGGAAAAAACTCGACAAACACCAAAGTTTGGA
>Ga0209535_1001347_pt1 | contig 16841 bp, 22 predicted proteins | sample LinPmetageLP28_FD_184041 | JGI IMG/M metagenome (GOLD analysis project Ga0209535, IMG submission 184041) | Marine viral communities from the Pacific Ocean - LP-28 (SPAdes) (version 2) | ecosystem: Environmental > Aquatic > Marine > Oceanic | place: Pacific Ocean | collected 2009-08-22 | reverse complement strand
ATCAACTAAGATTAAAAAGATAGACGACCTTCCAGTAGGTAGTGCTTACAGCGATGATAAAGAAACTATTTGGAAATGGTCAGGAACTGGCTGGACAGATGGTAAGACTATCAAAGCAACACCAGAAGGTTTCAAAGAATTCCTAAAAGCACAATCCAAAGGCAAAGTCCTAGTTGCTCCTAAGTAATAAATAAATTTAACAAACAACAACTACAGACGGTGAGTTTAATTGACCGATGAAGAAATAAGAAAAGATGCTTATAGGGTGTTCTGGATTGTTAAGGGACACTTCAATACTACAGAAGAATGTATATTAAACTGTTACAACAGTTACTTTAAACGTGTTTGGTATAATGAAGAGTCATACTTATACCTAGATGGTTTTGAAGAAGCATATGAAAAAGCCACACATAGCAAACCCAAAATAAAAACAGATTAAATAGTTGTATGTTAGTTCCTAATGTACAAACTCTTGAATTCAAAGAACAAGCTGATGTTTTTACAATGGTTTATCCAGAGTTCGAAACACTCAACCCGATTCTAGGTCAAAAGATTAGAGCCCAAGGTGATCAGCAATATAGAAAAACTAATGTACAAGCTGACATGACTAAATGGACTATGTTTAAAGATCCTGACTTTGCAAAGATAGTTGATTTTGCAATCGATGTTACCGAAGGTGGTCTTAACTTACCAAATTTAGGAAAGTATTATGCTACTGATTGTTGGGGAGCAGTTTACCAAAAAGGTGATAGTTGTAACCCCCATGCACATCACCCTGCACTTTGGAGTTTTACATATTACGTAGATGCAACACCAGATGATAGTCCATTAGTATTTCCAACAAGCGGAAATGCAATATATCCAAATTCAGGACTTATGGTTGTGTTTCCAGGTTGGGTAACTCATAGTGTTCCAGAGCAAAAGAACGAAAAAGAAAGAATCGTTGTTGCAGGCAATTTGACAATACATAGGCCACAAGCCACTTGACAAATAGAATAATAGAGTATATAATATACAGATAATCACAAATCAAGGAGAATATAATGAGTGATAGAACTTATGGACAGGACGAAAAGCTAAAGCTAGAACGTCTTGTTAATGAAGGTGCCCAAGTTATGCAAGAAGTAGAAGATCTTACTACAGGTTTAAAAGATACTGTAAAAGCTATTGCAGAAGAAATGGACATCAAACCAGCACTAATCAACAAGGCAATCAAAGTTGCACACAAAGGTGATTGGTCTAAAGTAGCCGATGCATTTGACGACTTAGAAACATTGGTCGTTACTGTAGGCAAGGACAAATAATTTGAACAAGGTAACCAGCTTTTTTAAAAACAGTTACACTTTAGATCCTATTGCGTTCTATTGTGAAATGGTTGAAGCAGATGTATGGCCAGACTACAATAACACTTTTCAATATTGCGACAAAGCGTACGCTGCTTTACGCAAGATCAAAGGAGAATAAAAATGAATACTACGTCATACTTATCGCGCAGCAACAATACAGATACGCCATTTGAAGCTATGTCGTCTAAAGAGCTTGTGTCTTTTTATAATAACTGGGAAGGTGTGAAGCCCATTAAAAAGTTTCGTGACCACGCCACAGGTGTGAAACGCTGCGAGCAATTATCTCAGGTCTTGCAGGAAATAAAAGAGGGTGGCGTAGTAGACCCTGAAACTGAGCTGAAAATAGAAGAGGCTCCTAAAGTTTTAACTCGTCGTCAAACGATGAGCACCTCCCTTCAGTTAGACAGAACTATCATAGTTTATGATATTGAAGGCTCATCTTTAGGGATGTTTGGTAATGTTCATCAGCTTTGGAAGGCCTATCCTAAATGGGTTACAGGTGCTCAAGTAGATAGGCTCACCAGGGTGCTCTACACAGCTGCTAAGGCTGGTATTAGAGGGTCTGTGACCATCAACGAGCGTACCTTTGAATTAGCTCAGTCAGGATTGAAGCGTAATGGATAGTGTGTTCAATAAGTTAGCAATGAATAGAGAGGAGGTCAAGTGGGAAAACTACTTGGCCACTCTAACTCCCTGGCAGAATAAATCTGGGGTGTGGTTCAAAAGAGAAGACTACTTCGCACCTCTCGGTTATAGCGGCCCTAACGGCTCTAAAATGAGACAGCTGATATGGTATGTTAATCGTTTCAAAGAGGGTAAGTCTCACATAGTTACGGGAGCTTCTATTCAATCTCCTCAGCTGAGCATGAGCGCCATCGTCGGTTCTCACTATGGTCTTAAAAATAGGCAGGTTGTCTATAGTAAGCCCCACACTGTTCTTAATCATGACAATCCTAGGATTGCTGCAGGTTTTGGAGCAGTGTTTGAATATGCAAACGGTCCATATAACCCGATACTTCAAAAGAAAGTAGCTGATTTGAAACAGCCATCTTCTTTAATTGTTGAATACGGTATAACTGTACCTCACGACAGATATGATCCTGAAGATGTTAAGAAGTTTCATGAGGTCGGTGCTCATCAAACAAGCAACATGCCTGATGAGGTTGAAAGGCTGATCATGCCTGCGGGCTCATGCAACTCCTTAACCAGCGTGGTGTTAGGCCTAAGTAGGAACCCTAAAAATCTCAAAGAATTATTTACAATAGCCATAGGACCTGATAAAAGAGACTGGATGGCTGCACGCTTAAAAGTAATGGGGGTGGACTATAAAAATTTACCGTTCAAATGGAAGCATTATTCTTTACATGATAACAAATACGCTTCATATTCTCAAAAGTTCACAGGGGAAGTTTATGAGGACATAACATTTCACCCCACGTATGAGGCTAAAATGTGGAGATGGCTTAGAGAGACTAACAATCTAGATCGTGACGATAGTACTGCGTTCTGGATCGTAGGTAGTGCTGCTGACACCAAGGTAATAGAACCTTTTTATACGGAGGCCTCTTAATGACCACCAAATGGAAAATATTAGACAAATATGATTTTGAGCTTCTTCCTGGCGAGCCTCAGAAAATGCCTGACGGGGATTACAGCTACTATCAGTATTTAAATAAGCGCTGGCAGGAAACTGGTAAGAACGTTCTCTGTCAAGAGTTTCTTTTAAATGAGCACCTAGGTGCCCCAGTTATTCAAGAGCCGTTCGGAGGCTGTGGTGTTTTCTCAGTGGCATTGCAGCATGTGGTAAAGCCTGAGCATCATTTTATAGGCGAGCTTGATGACGACTGTGTTAATCAGCTCAAATACTGCATGGCAGGATATTCTAATGTCGTTGTTTCTAAAGAAGATGCCCACGAAAGACTCGGAGTTATGCCAGCTGATATCTATGTCTGTGACTTCCCATTTTTCACATTGATACAGCACAGTAATGGTAAATGGAGAACTGAGATGGAAAGAATGATATCTCATGAACCTGAAGCTATAATCATTACTGATGGGTCAAGCTGTAGATGGCATTTTACAGTACCTAATTTAATTGCTAGAGGGCATGATGTTTCTAATGATAGAGAGAGTTATGCGACAGTCTTTAGCGATTACTTTGAAGAACAATATGGTTATAGGGTGACTGCCATGGCATACCATGGTACCTGTTTCTATATTAAAATAGAACCTACTAACTTAGAATATTCTCCTGTCAGATTTAAAAAGATTGTAGCAGGAGAAGGTCATAAGGGCTTAAAGCCAGTAAAGGAATAACTATGATAACTGATAAAGATTATCGCTTGCGGGAAAACCGCACAGAATACTTTGATGCGCTCTACAATGTGAACTTGAAATATGGCGTTATGCCTGGACTGGTTTATCTTTACCTGCCTGAATTGGCTAAGCGCTATAACTGGGACGCTGAGGATAAACTCTGGTTTGCCTTTTTAAATGGCATGACGCAAAACCCAATAACATCTTTAAGGTTAATGTATGAGCTTCCTGAGGTCCCTCCGGCGGGTTCTACTTTAAATAAGTTTACTGACTGGTTTGATAAAAACTGGGAAAACCTGCAGTATGACACTGACAGGAGGTATCAAAAGAAAGACACCATCGACGCAATCAAATCTTATGCTAACCTTTTGGGTAATTTCAATTCTCAAGAAGAGATGCTGACGGGAGATTATCAAACATTGTGGAAAAGGGTTAGGAACGGGTATGACTCTTTCGGTCGCTTGTCATCATTCAGTTATCTTGAATATGTTTACTTGAATGGATTCGGTGCAGACTGTGATGACTTATTATTTGCAGATAAATCAGGCAGTAAATCTCATCGTAATGGTATGATGATATTGCACGGTGCTGACAAGTTCGTCTGGGACAAGCGAATGAAGAACGGTTTCAAAGGAGATTACCCAGACTTTGGTAAAATATGCGGCTGGTTGAATTCAGCAGCAGAGTCTTATTTGGATCGGTTTGCTAGGCATAACCCTGAGACGCCCAACATAGGTAATTTCACTTTTGAGAGCAACTTATGCACTTTCAAGAATCATTTCTTTGGTAGACGTTACCCTGGTGTGTACGCCGATATGGGCTGGTCACGAATTGAGTGGGCAGAAGAAAAAGGCTTAGATGTTGAAGTGTTTAAGGATATGAGAGCTGAACTCTTACCTACATGGCTCAGAGCTGAATGCTCCGACACCAGGGTTGACATTAATAAACATGCGGCTATATTCAAATTGACTGGCCGTCCATACAGAGGGGAGCATTTTTTAGATGCCTAATGTTATATTAAGATTATCAGGAACTTTTGGCTCAGGTAAAACTACTGCAGTTAGAAAGTTTATAGAAGATTATCCTTCTGAAACCTTAATGAGTGGTAAAAAGATAATGGGGTATCGAATAGACCTCACATCTCTTAGTGTTGAGAAACCATTATTTATTGTCGGCAAGTACGATAATGTTTGCGGAGGTACAGACTCCATTAACACTCAATTAGAGGTAGCAGAAAGAATAATAAAGGCGCATGCCTTAGGTCATGTTCTCTACGAGGGTGCCCTCGTTTCTGCTTCTGGTCTTGGGGGTAAAGTCACTCAGATTACTGAAGAGACTGGATGCACTGTCTATGCCTTCTTAGACACTCCTCAAGATAAATGTATAGACAGGGTTATTAATCGCAGGCTCACTGCAGGAAACACCAAAGAGTTTGACCCTAAAAATTTGGTTGCTAAATTTGGAGGCGTCACAGCTTGTCGTCAACATGTAACTGAAGCTGGTTTCAGGGTAGTTGATATTGACCACATGAACACTCATCCCCCGTTAGTCAAAATAATAAAGGACTTTGAAATATCATGATTGAAAGTAATCCGTACCATATGCCTGATAAAGATACTATTGTGTCTACAGAGGCTCTTCTTTATTTCGTATGGGAAAGAGAAGCCATGCGCATTGCGAAAGAAAATAGGTTTAACGGCGCGTTAACCTTTGACCCTATTTTAAGTAAATATAAATTTACTAATATCAGGCGTAAGGATGACCGCGTTAGTGAATGGATTATAAAGAATGTTATAAATCTTTATTCAACTGAGAATTATAGGCAGGATCTCTGGTTTGTTCTTTTAATATGCAGGTTAATTAACTGGCCACCCACACTGCAGCGCTTAATTGATGACGGTATATTACTCGATGACGCAGGTAACTTTGACCCTGCTGTATTCTCAAAGAGTATAGAAGAGTTTAGAGCTCAGTTAAATGGCGGTAAAGTTTACTCCGGAGCGTACATGGTTTACCCTACTAAAAAAGATGTAGGCTCTGTAAAATCTTTATCCTTGGCAAGGTACATTATTTCACCTGCCCTTGAAGTAGGAGATGAAATAGATCATTCGTTCTTTGAGCATAACTCTGTTGAAAATTTTGTAAATGTGTTGGCAGGTTGCTTTGGCATAAGCACGTTTATTGCAGGGCAGGTCGCAGCAGATTTGACATATGGTGATGCGGTGCTAGCAAAGGCTGGTGACCTTTACACTTACGCACCTATCGGCCCTGGTAGTAGCAAAGGTTTAAATTATCTATTAAAGCGAGGCCCATATGCGTCTTGGAAACAGGATGATTTTAATAATGAGTTGATCACATTAAATGAGGCAATTAAAGAAGAGTTAGATATTATTGACCTCACTCTTCATGACGTGCAGAACGTGATGTGTGAATACAGCAAATACACTCGTACCGTGCTTAATGAAGGTACACCCAAAAGTATGTACAGACCAGAAACAGGATTTTAATTATGGAACTTGTAGTTGATAATGTTAACGAAGCCTTTTCAGAAATTTTCTGGAAACTTAAAGTTATGGGGCTTGAACCTCAGGAGACTAGGAATGGGCCAGCATTGGTTTACCCAGGCGTGGTAACTACGACATACCGCCATCCTGAGGAGCGTGTTTTATTCGACCCGCATAGAGATGCCAACCCTATATTTCATTTAATGGAAGCCATATGGATGATTGCGGGTCGTAAAGACGTGGGATTTGTTTCTCAGTTTAATAAAAATATGGCTAACTTTAGTGATGACGGTAGAAACTTTAATGCTGCGTACGGATGGCGTTGGAGACAGCATTTTGGTCATGACCAGTTAATTGATGTAATTAACTTATTACGTACAGATCCCAGCACTCGCCAAGCTGTTGTGCAAATGTGGGACTCTCAAGACCTATATAAGAAGACTATTGACAAGGCATGTAACACTCAAATTGTTTTTCAAATAATTGACGACAAAGTAGTGATGACTGTTTTTAACAGGTCTAATGACATTTGGTGGGGTGCCTACGGAGCTAACGCGGTACATTTCAGTTTCCTGCAGGAGTTTGTTGCGAGGTCTTTAGGTTTGAAAGTAGGGGTGTATAATCAAATCTCAGTTAATTTTCATTTATACACTGAATTATATAACATTGGTGATTTCTTAACTTCTCCTCCTAGCAGAGACCATGACGCTTATAACGCTGGCGAGGTCTCGCCTTACCCTATAATGAAGAATATGAATATGGAAGGTTTTCTTAGAGATTGTGAAAACTTCTGTAAGCCATCAGGTCCACATCATTGCAATTATACCCACCCATTTTTTAATGAGGTGGCACTACCCATGGCCCATATATACAGGGAGCGTAAAGAAGGTGTTAGCGATGGTTTTCATTTAGTAAATGATATCGCTGCGACTGACTGGAAATTAGCTGTGTCTAAATGGATAGAGCGGCGGCAAAAATAAAACTTGCCTTTTACAATAAAACAAACCATAGTTATTATATAACTTATAAAGGAAAACTAAAATGAAGACCACCTTACAATTTATTTTAGATGGTGCGGCTGTTAGAAGATTTCACACCAAGAATGTGATCTCAACAGAGACAGTCGGGCATCATTCTCATGGAGTGGCCATGGTCGCTCTATTGTTAGACCCTCAAGCCAGTCGGTCCTTACTGATGGCTGCGTTGTTTCACGACCTCAGTGAACATGTGACAGGTGACATTCCGTCCCCCGCTAAAAGAGAATATGGTATAACTTCTCAAATTAGTGATCTTGAAAACAAGTTAATGTTTGAAGCTGGTATTCAGTTCCCTGATTTAAATGAACGTGACAAGCGCACTCTGAAATTAGCAGACATCGCCCATGGCGCATTATTTTGTGTTCAAGAAATGAGTATGGGTAACTCTCAAATGCACGCTATATTGAACACGTATTTATCTTATGCTCGTCAATTCGTATTGACAGCTAAAGAGAATGAGCTATTCGCTCTTATTGAGGAGATGTCTAATGTCAGCAAATAAAACTCAAATTGGCGGCAGTCATTATAAAAGCGACGGTGATAGTGAAGAGCATTGGGATCGCGTTGATCGACTTGGCCTCAACTATTTCCAGGCGTGCGCTACAAAATACATCGAGCGATGCTACTTGAAAGACAATGCTGTTCAAGACTTGCAGAAAGCTGCTCATTTTATTCAAAAGTTGATTGAGCTTGAAAACGTAAAGCACGATAAGGCAGAAGCTACTGGGGCTTATGTTAATCAAGATCACCCTGGTCAATACAAGGGAGATCTGCGCTACAAGGATCCGTATGACCTATGACTACTTGGGTCTACGATACAGAAACCTTGCCTAACCGCACCCTGCTCAGCGCCAAGTGTGTTGAGACAGGGGAATGGTTTGATGTTTGGCGTCATGAGGCAAACGCTGTAGATAAGTTGAAATCGTTTTTAGAACACGGTAAGAAAACTTTAGTCGGTTTCAACAGTATCTATTTTGACGATGTGATCGTAGCTGCTTTTTGTGCGGGGCGTAACGAAGGACAAATCAAACAGATAGCAGACGATCTGATAGTCAACAGGACCCCATACTGGGAGGCTTATAAAAAGTTTCACCTTAGAAAGCATATAAAAGATCATATAGATCTTATTGAAGTGTCTCCGTCTTTTGTAGGTTTAAAAGCCTATGGTGCCAGAATGCATATGCCCACCTTGCAGGACATGCCTTTGGCTCACAACGTCATGGTCACAGCGGACCAGGAACAACAGATACTTGATTATTGTCACAACGATGTAGACACTACTGAGAAACTTTTAAAGACTCTAGAGCCAGAGATAATGCTTAGGGTTGAAATGAGTCGAGTTTATAATGTAGACTTACGTAGCAAGTCAGACTCACAAATGGCAGAACAGGCGTATATAAAAAGCATGGGTCTGAAAAAGAGAGACAATAAAATACCCAAAACTATTAAGTATCAACCTCCCTCTTTCTTAGAGTTTCAAGACCCTGATTTACAGACCTTGTTGAATAAAGTTTCAAAACACGTATTTGAAATGAACCCTGCCACGGGTCATGTAGTGCTGCCAGAGTTCCTAGGTAAAGAAATAGTTCAGTATAAAAGGGGTAAGTATCAACTTGGGGTTGGGGGCATCCACTCAGTTCACGATAAAAAAGTATGCTACACGGCTGGCGATGAAATCATGACTGAAATAGATGCTGCGTCGTTTTACCCCTCAATTATTCTTGAGTGCGGGTTTATACCTGAGACGCTTGGAAAGGCGTTTGTGGAGGAATACCGCAAGATCTACACCCAGAGGCTAAAGGCCAAAGCAGAAGGTAATAAGACGACCTCTGAGACGCTCAAGATTAGTTTGAATGGCACGTTCGGCAAACTGGCCAGTAAGTACTCGGTATTGTATGCGCCAGACCTTATGCTAGCGGTTACTTTAACTGGGCAATTAACGCTTCTCATGTTAATAGAAAAGCTAGAGTCTGTGGGGGTAGAAACATTGAGTGCTAATACCGACGGTATCGTAGTTAAATACCCAAAGTGGGCGCAAGATAAGGTTCATGAGCAGGTCAATATGTTCAGCGATATTTCTAAATTCTTGTTTGATTTCACATCTTACAGGGTGTTAGCAATGAAAGACGTCAATAATTATATTGCTGTGAAACCTGACAGGTCTCTAAAAGTGAAAGGAATATACGCTCCTTTATCTTTACGTAAGAACCCGACCGCTCAGGTTTGCTCAGACGCTGTAGGAGCGTGGCTATCTAATGGGGTCCCGTTAGGTGAGAGTATTTACAAAGCTCCTTTCAAAGACTTTATAAGCGCTAGGAACGTGACTGGCGGAGGCAAACAGCTAGGTAAGTACTTAGGTAAAGTTGTACGGTGGTATCAAAGCACAGAATCATTAGAGCCTATACGTTATTACAAGAATGACAATAAGGTCCCTAAGAGCGATGGTGCTAGGGCGTGTATGACGGTAAACGATTTCGTAAAACATCCCTCAGATTTAGATTATAATTGGTACCATAAAGAAGCTATTAAAATTGCTGTAGCAGTTGGGGCTTCTGATTATTTAACACAATCTGAACTGGATATTGTCGCACCAGTGGCAAAGAAAAGGAAAAGAAATGCAGCGTAAAACAGTTTTTGTAGTACAAGCTGACAATAAAAAAGATTTGTCAGATGCTAAACGATACGGAGATCTATTGGCCGTTTTCGGTAATCCTCGTAAACCTTACGACACCGAAGCTATGATAGGTAAAGCTCGGAGGACTTTTGAAGCATGGCAGGACGGGGATTACCTGCTCATGTTAGGAGACCCGACGCTCTGCGGAGTGTGCATGGCCATAGCCTCCGAGTACACAGACAGTATAGATATATTGAGCTGGGATAGGAACACTTTTTGTTATATCCCTCAGAAATGGGATTTCAGCTCTCAGCAACAAGCCCTCGATTTTGATTACGAAGGCGCACCAGTTTAACAATGGCAGTCGACAACTGCCTCAATCCAACAAAGGAGAAAAACATGTCAAAAGAGAAACAGCCTGATTGGCAGGCCAACCTACGTAAAGGTGTGCAAAAGGTGCCACCTCGTATTTGTATTTACGGAAGTCATGGTATCGGTAAATCAACTCTCGCATCAGAGTTCCCAAAACCTATCTTCATCAGTACAGAAGATGGTTTGGACTCGTTAGACGTTACGAGTTTCCCGAAAGCCTCAAACATTCAAGATGTCGTGGACTCTATACGCACGCTCTTGAAAGAAGATCACGAGTTCCGTACGGTCGTAGTGGACACTGTGGACTGGTTAATTGAACCTCTCATTCAAACGAGTGTTGAGAGTGCTCACGATGCCAAAGAACTGGCTTACGGCAAAGGTCAAATGATGGTCGCCGAGGAGTTTCGGGAGATACTGCAAGGATTAGATCATTTGCGTCACAAAAAGAACATGAACGTGGTATTGGTCGCTCATGCTTCAGTGACCAAGTTTGAAGACCCGCGCACCGAACCTTATGATCGCTACCAGCCTAAGCTGCCCAATCGATGCAACGCATTGCTGCAAGAGTGGACAGACGTGTTAGCTTTCTGTGCTTTCAAAGTTTTGATACGCAAAAGCGACTCTGGTTTTAACAATACGAAAAACCGAGGTGTCACGACAGGGGAGCGGCTGTTACATTTAGTCGAGAACCCTGCGTACATGGCTAAGAACCGTTATGGTTGCCCAGAAGAAATCGAAATGGGCATCGATAATATTAAATCAATCATCCCAGTCGTTGAATAAAGGAGAATAGAATGGCTAAATTTGGTTTTGACGTTGACGAAGTAGAAGTTGACACTGTACCCGATTATTCACCAATCCCAAAAGGTGAATACAAACTTCAGGCTTTAGAAGCTGAAGAAAAAGAGACCTCTAAAAAGAATGGCTCTTACATCAAAGTAAAATTTGAGGTAGTGGACGGACCACACATGAGCCGTTTAATTTGGCAGAACTTTAACATTGTGAATCCTAATGAGACAGCACAGCGTATTGGTCGCCAACAGCTTGTGGCATGGGCCACTGCTTGTGGTAAACCTGATGCTGCAGACACCGACCTGCTGCTCGGTAAGACGTTTGCCGCAGCTGTAGACATTGATAAAGGTACTGGCGGTTATTCCGACAGCAACACTATCAAAGGTTTTCTACAAAGCAAAGCGCAGAAAAAAGTAGAAAATGTCTCTGCTCCTGTCGCAGCAGTTGAAGCTCCTGCAGAAAAAAGCGGAAGTAATCCCTGGGATTAAAAACATGGGGAGGGTTTCGGCTCTCCCCTCTTTTGAAAGGAATAAGACATGGCTGAAATACCCTGCACGGTCGGGCTAGATATAGTAGACCGAATATATGATGCATATTCTAACGAAGAAAAAGCAGGAAAATCTCAAATATATTTAGGTAGACTAGGCTCATCTTATATCGGGAATGAATGTATTAGAGAAATTTGGTTTGATTGGCGAGCTTTTGAAAGAGAAGAATTCCACGGGAGGACTCTCCGGCTGTTCGGCACTGGTCACTTACAAGAGGACCGAGTCGTAGCAGATTTACGTAGAGCTGGCTTTAGCGTTTGGGAGAAGCGCGATGACGGTAAGCAGTACGAGTGTGTTGACGAAACTGGTCACTTTATAACTAAACTGGATGGAATAATAAAAGGTCTACCCAGAAGAAAAGGTGCCCATGTTTTAGAAATTAAAACGCACAATAAATCTAATTTCAACGCTGTTCAGAAACACGGTGTGGCCAAGAGTAAACCAACTCATTACGCTCAAGTTCAAATAACAATGAAGTTACAGAACATTAACCAATGTCTTTATTTAGCGGTGTGCAAAGACGATGAAAGAATGTACTGTGAAATAATTGAAGCTGATCAAGTTGAGCAAGATAAACTGTTTAAAAGAATTAAATCACTCACAGAAGCTACGATGAGACCAGCGGGTATAAGTGATGACGCAGGTAGTTTTGGGTGTAAGTTTTGCACGTTCAAAGAGATATGTGTCAAAGATAAAGAGCCACTGCGTAACTGCAGAACATGTAACATGTGTCAACCCCATGAAGATGGTAAGTGGATGTGTACATTGAACAATTACACTCTTTCATTTAACCAGCAAAGAGCAGCTTGTAGCGAATATCAAGCTCTATAACCGAAGGAAACCCGATGATAACCATAGGCATTGACCCAGGCATTTACGGAGCCGTAGCTTTCTTAATTGACGGGAAATACAAACACGTCCAAGATATGCCTGTCATGTTAAAAGGCAGTGGAACGGTAAAGAATGAAGTCAATCCGACTGCTTTGGTGACCATACTCAGGGAGAACACTTCTGCCGATGAAGCAGTCTTAGTAGCTCTTGAGAGAGTAAACGCAATGCCAGGGCAGGGAGTGTCTTCAGTGTTTAGCCTAGGTGACAGCTTTGGCACTGCCAGGGCTTCAGTAGCTGCCTGCAGGTTTGAAATGCAATATGTCACCCCTATGAAATGGAAAAAACATTTTGGTTTGACATCAGATAAAGAAGTTTGTCGGGCCACTGCAATAAAAATGTTTCCTGATGCTGAGTTACACCTGAAAAAGCATGTTGACAGAGCTGAAGCTCTATTAATGGCGCGATGGGTTTATGAAACAAAATTTTAGGGGTTTACTTCTATCAATGAAAGAGCTATACTTTCAGTATAACTCATAACTCAGGAGGGTCTCATGGCTCAAGATCAAATCACTTTCGGTATTATCTTTCGCAAAACTTATTATGCAATTAGTGAAGTTTCTAATTTCATCGAATGTGCGGATAGTGTTGAACCCGCAGAATTTAGAAATGAATATATTCAATTTCTTAACGATCTTTTAGAAGGTAAGATTACTAAATCTACCCTGGTTGATCGCAGCGTTTTATGGACTTTCTGCCATGATTTAGACAATCGGGCTAATATTGACTATCGTGAAGGTCATTGGGATGACGATTATGATATTTATTGGGGCGGTTATTCTTTTGACCAAAGACACGCTAAGTTAAAAGCCCATCTTGAAAAGGAGGCAGCGTAATGACCTTAGCCGTAACCCACTGCCCCAGCTGCAAAGAATTAGACTTACCGGTTAAACTCGTGACTAAGGATTCACGAGCTCATTTTGAATACGGTTTCAGAACAGTCAAACGGCGCAGGATTTGTTTAAAATGCAATTTTAAGATAACCACAATTGAACTACCAATAACGGTAGGTAATGAAGTTTTTGGGGAGTAATAAAAATGAGCAAAATAGGTAATTATGTGGTGGGCCTGCAAGAAGGTAAAACAAGACACGGTGGTCCTTATGACAGAGGCACCGCTGATAGTTATTATGGGCGAGGCCATAACCCTCATTACTACGAGGGAAACACAGGCACTTCTGCAAAAATTGAACAGAAAGATATGACCGTAGAAGAAATAAAATTGTATGACGACGGTTATGAAGATAACGATAAAATGGGTCATTTTAAAGACTGGGGTGATGACTTTTATGACTACACGGAACCTGATGACGAAGAAGAATAAAAAATAACTTGCTTTTTTAAAACGATAAAACTATAGTGACTGAATAACTGATAACTCGGAGGATGAAAATGGAATTAAGAAAGTATCAAAACGAAGCGGTATGCTCTGCGTATGCTCAGCTTTTAGTCGGTAAAAACCCAGTGTTGCAATTAGCAACTGGTACTGGTAAGTCTCTTATTATTGCGGAGTTAGCTAAGCGATATAAAGCTGAAGGTAAAATAGTTTGGATCCTTACTCACGTTCAACAGTTAGTTAAACAGAATGCTCTAACTTATTTAGCATACACTGGCACGAAAGCTGGCATAGTCTGCGCAGGATTAAAGCGTAAAGATACGGCAGAGCCGATTATTTTCGGAACCATTCAAAGTATGATGGGTGTCCTGGCAGAAATGACCACGCCTGATTTGATTATTATTGATGAGGCTCATAGAGTTCCTCACGATTTCGGCGAAGACTCTCTTTATAGTAAAATACTCAAGAGATACCCTGAAGCTGGTCGGGTAGCTATGACCGCCACACCCTGGCGCATGGACAACGGTATTATTTACGGTAAAGGTGAAGAGTTCTTTTTTGATACACTAGCTTACAATTATAACGTAACTAAAGCTGTTGAAGACGGTTACCTTTGCCCGTTAGTGGGGGTGCAGACTGATATTCAATTAGATGTTGAAAACGTATCAGTTAGCGGTGATTTTGTTCAAAAAGAAGTTGCCGAAGCTCAGACCTACGAGTGGCTTCAAGGCGTGGTGGAATCCTTTGAAGATTTAGCCACCTACCGTAACCACATAGCGGTTTACTGCCCGACCGTAAAGACAGCGCAATATACGTCACGGTTAATTAACGACCGTACCGGAAGAACCTCTGCAGTTCTCACCGGAGACATGAATCAAGTGGAGCGTGACAGAGTGTTTACTGCACTTTGGGATGGCTCTATTGACGTGATATGCTCAGTTGACATGATAACAACTGGGTTCGACTTCCCTGCCTTGGACTGCATTGTATGCCTGAGACCCACACTTTCATCCTCCCTGTGGGTTCAGATTCAAGGCAGGGGAACCAGACTCCACAAAACTAAAAAGAATTGCCTCATTCTCGACTACGCTGGTAACTTAATCCGCCTTGGTGGAGTTGACATGTACGAGACGTTTTATAAAGAGAACGGCGAAAAGGTAGACGCAGTTGAACCTCAGCAGCCGTACCAAAAGAAACCTAGAACGCTTTACCCAGGGTTGAACACCCTTTTACCCATAGACCCCATGACTGGTCAGGTCGCTGGTGATGCTTCTTTAATAGAGGTACCTGTGCATAAATGCAACGCTATAGCTATGAACACTCGTAACAGTCGCTATCCTATGATGATGGTAACTTACACCTGCAGTACTCCTGAGAACGCTCGTATAAACGCTACTAAGTTTGTCAACACCCAGGAACCTAAAGATAAGGACTCTAGCTTCTTTAAGGACCGTCGCTTACCCGTGTCGCTGCCTATGCAGGCTAAACGCGTGTCATACCTCGTAAAAGATGCGACGCTGCCTGAGTCGGTGATTGTTAAAAAGAATGGTAAATACTGGAATGTGATTGAAGAAAAGTTTCCTGAAGCGGGAGCAGCTTAATGGCAAAACCTCCAAAGCACATATGGGCTGTTGATACTCAAGGACCTCAGACAGTTGATTACGCACTGGCTTACGCTAAACTAGGATGGTCAGTGCTACCTGTCTGGTCTGTTGATGAAAACGGCTCTTGTCGCTGCGGTAGACCCGCCAATGATTCAGGTCACAAACCTGGTAAGCATCCTCACTCTGAGCTTGTACCCCACGGTCACCATGATTCCACGACTGATGAAGAGGTTATTAGAGGCTGGTGGTCTACGGACCCCAACGCTGGTATAGGGGTAAGTCTTTCCCACTCAGGTCTCATAGCTCTTGACATAGACCCGCAAAACGACGGACAGGAGTCTCTAACACGGTTAGAGGCCGAGCACGGGGTTTTACACTCAGCTTGCGTGGCCAAGACTCAAGGGGGAGGGGAACACAGGTTGTTCCGAGCTGACCCCGAGCTCTCCTACCCAGGAACACTTGACAAAGGTTTAGACCTTAAACACCACGGTTACATCTGCGTTGCTCCCACGCTAGGTGTCAGTGGTGATTACAAGTGGAAGGTAGGATCCTCCCCTTTGAGCAAGTCTAACCCTGCGCAGCCGTCAGAGCTACCTGAACTTATAAAGAGTAAAGCGAGAGCTCCTGCAAGTTACTCTCTAACCGAAGAGAATGGCGCACCTATTGCTACAGCTCAGACTTTTGATGACCTTCGCGATGCTCTCAAGTATGTTGACGCTGATGATTACACCACGTGGGTAAACGTAGGCACTGCATTAAAGCCGTATGGGGAGAACGGTTACAGGGTTTGGACTGAGTGGAGTTCAGGCTCTGATAAGTTTGAGGCGGCTAACCAGCGTAAAAAGTGGGACCGCGACATTGACAATCCCCACTCTATAACTTACCGGAGTATATTCAAGTTGGCTATTGATAGCGGCTGGGTAGGTAAGTACAAGAAGGACCCTGAGCAGGTGATTGAAGGAGAGCATCCTTTATCCTTGCAGGCTTCAGACCATGCAGGTGCTCAAGCTGTCACGGTCTTTGAATACATATATGATGACTTCATGTCTACTGGTGTTAACGTGGTTGCTGGTGCTCCAGGGGTAGGTAAGACTACTTTAATAGTGCCTCTGGCTCTTGCGGCAGCACACTTATGCCCAGTTGATTTTGAGTTGAAGCCTCTCGTCAGGCGCAATGTTATAATCATTACTGAGTCTGTAGTTCAGGTGCAGCGTGTGATATACTCTCTTTCTAATTGGGGTATGACAGGCATGAGACCTGAGGACTTTGAAGAGCGCGTGAAGGTTATACAGGCTCATCGGTTAGACCCTAAAATAGTCGCGCAAGTGGCAGAGGAGTACAAAGAATGGACAGTACCCAATGAAAAAGCTGACGGAGAAACTTACAGTGCTCTTCCGCTGGTTGTATTTGACACTGCGAACGCAGTATTCGACCTTGAGAACGAAAATGACAACGCTCAGGTTGGGCGTGCTATGGCGTATATCA
>Ga0209535_1001346_pt1 | contig 16842 bp, 12 predicted proteins | sample LinPmetageLP28_FD_184041 | JGI IMG/M metagenome (GOLD analysis project Ga0209535, IMG submission 184041) | Marine viral communities from the Pacific Ocean - LP-28 (SPAdes) (version 2) | ecosystem: Environmental > Aquatic > Marine > Oceanic | place: Pacific Ocean | collected 2009-08-22 | reverse complement strand
CAACAGGTTATCCATCATCTTCATTTGCTGGAAGTTTTGATAAACAAACCATAGCAGCAAAAAAATCAAATGGATTAGATGATAAAGAATTTGATTGGGGAATAACACTTAATTATACAGGATCTACATCAGGTTCATATTCAGGTTCATCAAATAGTGATTATAGAGATTGGGCAGAAATGCAATTTTATATATCAGGAGCAGCTGCGGATGGGGGTAATGCTATTTCAGATCCAATTTACTTACCATTTTACAATAAAGATTGGTGGTCTGTTATCTTACAAAGAAATGAACACGTAGCTTATACTAATAATTCAAATAGAGTAACATATACTTTATATGTTAAAAATAAAATATATAATGGATGGGATGGAAATAGTTTAGGATTTGAAGGATCAGCTAGTTTAGATTCTTTTGATGTTAGTGGCGGGGGCTTATATGGTACTGGTTTATATGGTACAGCTTTATATGGTGCTCAAATATCAGGATCTTTAAATTATGCATGGAATAAATTCGGCACAAATGCTAATGATGGAGTTTATATTGGGGGTAGAATAAATGGTACAGAAGTAGGAGGATTAACAACAAATTTAGCTGGTCAAGCATTTTCTGGATCATTTCAAGAATTTAGATACTATTCACATGATATAAGTGAATCTGTATTTAATGATTTTGTAATGAATCCTGAGTCAATTGAAGGTAATGCATCAGTAGGAAATGAAAGTTCATTTGACATAGTAAATTTTAGAGCACCTTTAGGAAATGAATTAGAAAGTTTATTTACTTCTTCTCTTCTTATAGAACATAATGAAGTAATTCCTTCATTACACCCTGCAGTTACAGCATCCTCTGATTTATTAATAACAGGATCATTTGTAGATCCTTCTACAAATATAACTTCATCAGATTATAAAATAGTTTATGAAGCAAACACAGTAACAAGAACATATAGTAATACAAATACTGAAACTTACTTTTTAGATCAACCAGCAGTAGGATTTAGAAATAGAATTACAAATAAAATACAAAATACTAAAGATTTAAATTTTGGAACAGTACTATCAGGACAAGTTAGTATTGAAAAAGACCCATTTATTAGTCAAAGTTATACTGAGAATTTAAATCAATTAGAAGTTGCTTTCTCACCTCAAGATGAAATAAATGATGATATAATACAATCTTTAGGATATGGTGCAATACAAGAAGTATTAGCAGATCCAAGGTTTAGATCATCATCAGATGATTACTATCCTGAATTAAGAGATATAGCTAAAGAATATTTTCAAAAATATGAAGGTAGTAATGTATATGATTATTTAAGATTAATTAAATATTTTGATGATTCGCTATTTAAAGCGATTAAAAACTACGTACCAGCTCGTACTAGTGTGTCTACAGGTATTGTAATACACCAAAATATGTTAGAGCGCAATAGGTATCGAGAACCCCAAGTTAATTCATATACTACGCAGTCTTACGCTATAACTAATATACCTCTAACAACACAAAATTTAGAGTTAACAGGTAGTATTGAATTATATGAAATAACAGGTAGTACAGGAGGTAGTTTAAATCAATATAATATAACAAGCTCTCAATCTGGTTATTATGGGTTAGTATCTATTACATCTCAAATTGTACCTGCAGGGAGTTATAAAGTATTAAATAATACCATTTCTACAATATCAGCACCTGGAGAAAACCCAATAGAGTTAGATGGAGATTTATATGCAGAAAAAGATAATAATTTATTTAATGTAATTAATGGAGCTGGATCATCACCTATTAGTGGATACTTAAAATCCAAGAGACCAGTAAAAGCACATTTTAGTTTTTATACAGCAGGACCTATAACAGCAGTTGATTATGTGATTTCCTCATCAGCCCGAGGAGAAATTTATCACTCAGAGCCAATAGTACCAAATACTGGAGCTTCTAAATTAACCCCATTATTAGATATAATGCCTAATGAGACATTAGCCTTTATGGTTTTTAATAGTGGTAATAATATATCATCTGTAACCATAACTGATTTTGCAGTTAAAACATATGATCCACAATCACCCCCATCAGTATTAACTAACTTAGCAGAAGTATCAGACATATCATCATCAGGTTATTCTTCACCCCAAGGTTACATTGAATATAACCAAACACAAGTAGGATTATTGGGTGAAGCTGTAATTAACCAAGATGAATTTTATGATGGAGAATTTAGTGGTAGTACACTTAATGTAGGTCAATTTTACAATACTCAATATAATCCTTATTTAAGAGTAAATAAAGATAGTATAGCAAATGATAGAGTAGTTAACTTACCTACATCAACGTTTGCCGGAGGTACACCACAAAACTTCAGGTTGATAAAAAATAGAGACATGGATAGTAGTATTACTAACTCTCCTACTACATCTCAATCTGGTTTTTTTAATAATGTTCCTGTAAGTATACTAACTGGTGCTGGATCTGGTACAATATTAGCAACAGTACAAGTAGATTCAGGAACTATTTTATCATTTAAAATTACAAATAACCTTGCAGTTGGTTTAGAAGTTGGTGATGATTTACAAGTAGCATCAGGTGCGTTTGCTGGGTTATCAAGTGTTATTAATTTAACAATTCAAACTGCAGATTTAGGGAGATTTAATACAACTTCAGCTACATCAGCTAATGTAGATAATAGTGGTAATGATTTCTTTGCATTTTTTTCAGGCGTGCCATCAAATTTCTTAAATAATAGAAAGTATATTCTTTCATTTACAATTTCAAATTATGCGGGAACAGCAGGAAGTAGAATAGGATTATCTAATGTAGATTCAACAGGTAATGTAAATTTATTTACTCAAGGAGCAGCTGCAGCTAATTCAAATGGTCCTTTTTCATCATCATTTGAAACAGCATTTATCCCAAATGGATCTGAAACATTATCAGCTAGAATATCAGTATCCCCAGGATTTAAAGGTACTATTAGTCAATTTAATATTGCTCCGGATTATGCAAGTGATTCTTGGTGGGATGATATATATGCTGATATTTATTTAAATCCACTACAGCAAGATCAATGGCAAATTCAAAATACACAAAGTATTATATTTGATAATTCTGATTATAATCCATTAAATAATAATGTTAATTTAAATAGAAGTAGTAGTACTAGATTACTTTTATCATACAATGATGAGCAATATCAACCTGAAAACTTTCAAAATGTTGTTACTTACTCATTAAATAATACTAGTGAGTCAATGTTTGCTGATGTACCAGATAGTAATTACACACAATTAGCAAGTATAAATCCTAGATATAATGGATCTAGAATAACAAGTTTAGATTATAATAATTTTACCCCATCGGGTACTATAGGTATAGTAGAATCTTTACCAGTTCAGCCTTTTAATAAAAAACAAAGATTACCTTATCAATCTACAGTAGCTCAAAAGTTTATAAATGGGGTTTCTAAATCCGTAGCAACAGGTTTAGACTCTTGGGAAGGAGATAATTCTTATGGAAAAACAGCAGTAATTAATAAAAATCCTGCTTACATAGCCCACTTCCAAGATTCATTTGAACAATATAATTATTGGGATTCATATGAATATAATATTGATTCTGTTATTTTTATTCCAACAGAAAGTATAGCATCAACTAACTATATACCTAATAGTATAGGAATAGATGGTACTAACTTTAATAAAAAATTGATGTCATCTGTATTTGAACCTGGTAGAAAAATGGGGATTAGTTATGACCAACAACAATTTTTATATAAAAATATTATAAATCAATCCCAATCTATTATAAACTATAACAATTTAACACCAAAAGTAGGATTAGGAAGTAGTATAGATATAGGTGGCGGTTCTACTAAATTTAAAATTATAAATGGAAATGCAGCAAGTAGGTTAGATCTTGCAGTATCATGGTCATATAATTACCAAACTTCAGAAACAGGATCAGGTAATGTACCACCAGCTTCAACACCAGGAAATCCATATATTCAATTAAAAGCTCAATTAAATACAATAAAAGATTATGCTCAACCTGGAAATCCTTCAATAACAAGTGCAGGATTTTTATTAAGTGGCAGCCAATCTAGTAGGCTTGACTATGCTAGAGTTAAAGGTGGATATATTAGTAGGGGTGGATTAAATAACTCTTATTTAGAGGTATTTGGACCTCAATTAGCAAATTTCCATACATTTAATTGCGCAGTGTCAGGAGGATGGACAGCACCTGAAGCACAATGTTACAATAACCCCTACTTAGTTAGATTTACTAATAATTTAGGTAATTCATTCCCTGCTTGGGTAGCAAAAGCAAATAAAAGAGATGCACAAAGTTATTATAACTTTTCCCCATCAGGTTCTTTAATGTCTGGATATGAAGATACTAATACACCTTATTTAATACAAAGGGGAGATGTTATTAGGGCTGAAGGTACAATTCAAGAAGGTGTTGGTGATGGGGAAAGTGCAGCAAGACCTTCAGAAAGAGGATTTATTGAAGATTTTACAGTAATGGATGTTCAAGATTATTACTACTCAGCTTCTATAGAATTAGCACAGTTAATGACTGGAAATAGTGGAGGTAGTAGTGCTGGTTCAACATTTTCAGAAGTTGGTACTTTATATAATACAAGTGGAAATTCAATTGCATCTCAAAATATATCAGCTACTAACGCAGTTGGACTTGATAAACCCATAGGAACTGGAGGGGCTACAGTAAGATTTATTTCAAATGGAACTACAATTACTGAAGCTTATATTGATTATGGGGGGGTTTCACCAGCACTTGCTTCAAATCCAAATTATGCAGTTGGTCAAACATACACATTTGCGGCAAATACCTTAAACACACCAGGAGGTGGTTTAGGAGTATCACAAGCAATTACAGTAGAAATACAAGTATGTAATATGAAAAACCAAGTTGCAGTCGTTGGGGGTGTTAGTACTTTACAATCAAATACGGGATCTGATAATAATTGGGAGATTTGTACTATAAATGCTTGTAATAACCCAATTACATTTAATTGTAATAGTGCAGGAACATATGCTGTAAGATATCCTACATTTCTTAAAACAGACAGAAATCCATTAGAAGTTCTTGCAGGGCTTACTGATTATCATGTTACTAGATTTACAATTCGAAGACAATTAGAAGATGAAACGTCAATTATGGGTTATAATATAAGTCCACCTTCTGGATCAGAGGGGGCATTTACCCCATCTGGACCTGGATTTTTAATACCAGATGATTTAACTACAATTCAAAAGGATAATGCTTTAAATATTATTAATGATTTAAGAGCTAAAAGAGCATTCCCAGGTAAAGCAGAAAATAAATCATAACTTGGAGTAAAAACAAAAAAAACGTATATTTATAAATAAAAATATTATAACATGGGATATTTAAATAATCAAGTCATAACCGTAGATGCTATTTTGACCAAAAAAGGAAGAGAATTATTAGCAGCCGGTGACGGATCTTTCAATATTACACAATTTGCATTATCAGATGATGAAGTGGATTATACACTATACAATCCAAATCACCCATCAGGATCAGCTTACTATGGAGAGGCAATTGAAAATATGCCTTTATTAGAAGCTTTTCCAGATGAAAATCAAATGATGAAGTATAAATTGGTAACTTTAAATAGAGGAACTCAAGTAATGCCTGTTATAGCAGGTGTTCCCCCATCTATTAAAGAAGCACAACTATCACCAATTACTATTTCCCCAAATACTTTAAATTATTTAAGTGGAACACAAACAGAACCATCAGGGTATTCATTTACTCTTTCAGATGCAAGAGTTGTAACAAATAATGGGTTTGTGGGTACAGGAATTGCTACTAAAGCAGCAGATAGCTTAGCTGTTCAGAATAATAACCAAACGATAACAAATGGTACTTCTACTTCATTAACAGTAATAGGTACTGCTTGTACATTAACCCCAACAGGAAATAATGTAATATTTGGCACTGGTACTACATTATATGCTACTTTAATTGTTGTTGGGTTAGATAGTGGAGCAAGAGTTCAAATTCCAGTATTAGTAACAAGAACAACTTTTACATCTTAATAAATAATAAATTATGGCAGATACATCAACACAAACAGTAAAAGGAGCATATGTTACTTTAACATCAGATGATAAAGTACTTACTACAGATGCTGTAACAGCAGCAATGTGGAGTGGTAATAATCCCACTTTAAAATCTTTTTACTCAAGCTCAGTTCAAGCCTCTAGTAATGCATCTCAATATTATATAACAGTTTATCAAACAGCCTCTACAGAAGTAAGTGCTGAAGTTCAGTTTGATGTAGCTTATTGTGATTCAGTTGGAAGTGGAAGTGAATTTTTAAATAACTTAGTAACAGGATCAACTCCTACAAGAACCAATTATGGTCAATATAGAAATTTAGTATTAGGTGATGAAAATGCTTCATTTATATTTGGTAATCAATCATCATCATATTTTTATGCTTTACCTATAGAAAGAGCAAGATATAAACAATCTATATTACCTGGTACTTGGACAATGAATATATCAGGTACACAAGTTGCTAATGAATTAACTCTAACAGATGATAGTAAAGCTTCAACAACAGTAACATTTACAGATGCTGGTAGGGTATATAATATAGTATCAGGTTCAGCAGGAGTTGTTAATCAAACAGTTAATACTAGTGGATGGACTGAAAATTCAGGATCTTATGGTTGGGTATTACCAGATATAGATTTATTATTATTAAATGGAGAAGCTTTAGATGGTTTAAAAGCTGATGGTGGTTTAGAATTAGCAACAAGTCGTTCATTTGATACATTAGGTAATAATCCATTTAGAGTAATTGATGCTTTAAGAAGATCTGGTAATCAAGTTAATAATACTAAAGGATTTACTCTTAATTCAAAAGAAGATTTATCATCTGATTTTTACTTTTGTAGAGCAAGAAATAGTGAATATAACTATTCATCAAACCCATCATTTATATCATCATCAACTGGTGCTATAGTATTTGATTCATTTATTGATAACCCAACAACATATATTACAACAGTTGGATTATATAATGATGCACAAGAATTATTAGCTGTAGCTAAATTATCAAGACCATTAGAAAAAGACTTTACAAAAGAACTTCTTGTAAGAGTTAAATTAGATTTTTAAAATGGAATGGCTGTATTTAAACAATTTAATACAAATCAAGTAGTTGTAGCTCCATTTAATGCCAATAAAAGATTTGCATATAGTGGCTACGAAGTAACAGCATCTGATGTTGGGATAGAATACTATCAATCAATACAAGGCCCATACACATCAGGTTCTTTCCCAACGGGATTTACTAGTATAACAGATGGTGTGTTAGTATTTAATAGCATAAAACAGTTATATTATAGTAATTATTTAACATCTTCAACTGGAGATGAAGTTTCAACATCAAGTTTATTTCCTGGTGCTTCTGAAGCTTATAATCAACAAGTTGGAATTATAACAGGTCCAAGATATGAAAATTACTTACAAACATCAGTAACTCAATCTAGATATTTTTCACAATTTAATTCTCCAGGTAATTCTATAGGACCAGCAGTTATTTCAATTCCTTCAAAGTTATTTGGTGAACAAATTCCTCCTACTTGCTTTCAATTTGAATATACATCATCCCAAAACCAAACAAGAAGTTTAGTTACAGATGATGGTGAAGGTAACCTAATGGTTACTTACAATAATGGGGAAGCTAGACCAGGAGTATCAGACCCAACATTACAAGAAAAAGTAGGTGATATATTTTACTCACAAGGTATGGCAATATTTACAGGACCTGATAGTGGTTCTTTAAAAAATTTCCCAAAAAGCATGGGACTTATTGGAAATATTCCTCAAGATTTTAATAATAATGTATACTCATCATCAATACAATTCTCATCTTCAATACAAATTAGAGAAAATCAATATAAATGTGTTGTAAGAGATAATGAATATTCATATACCACTAACCCATCAGCATTAAGACCTTTAGGGGAATTAAATAAAACACCTAACCAATTATCAGGTTCAATTTTTTCTTCAACTTATAATAATGGAGGTTCAGCTGGGGTATACGAACTTCCACTAACACCTCCAGCTGCTTCTCCAGGGAGTGGTGGTACAGTAAATATAACAATAGCATCAGATGGAACAATTTCTAATATAGATGTAGTAAATGTAGGTAAAGGATATTCCCCAAATGAAAAATATGCTATTTTCTTATCATCTACAGGTGGTGTGGGAGGTATAATATTAGATTTAACATTAGCAGATGTTACAAATTTAGGAACAGAAAATACAAATGAAACATATTATGATTTTGCAACAGGATCATATTTTAGCCCCTATGTAACTACCATAGGACTTTATAATGAAAGCTATCAATTAGTAGCAGTAGGTAAGTTATCACAACCAATTCCTATTTCATTATATGTGGATACAACATTCGTAGTTAATTTTGATACATGGTAAACATGCCTACAACCGCAACCTGGACACACCAGGGAAGGGTTATAACATCAATAAAGGATATGCCAGAAGGTACTTACGGATTTATATATGAAGTAATATATAAACCAACAGACGTAAGATACATTGGTAAAAAAGTGCTTTATTTTGAACGAAATAAAAGATTAGGAAAAAAAGCATTAAAAATTCTACAAGAAGAAAGATCCAAACAAGGTCTTAGAGGACGTACTCCTGCAAAACAAAAAGTAATTACTGAATCAGATTGGAAAGATTATTTTGGATCCCAAAAAGAAATACTTACATTATCTAAAAAAGATAATTCTGGTAAAAATTGGGAAAAACGCATACTACAATATGTTCCTACTAAAAAATTACTCACATATTATGAAACTAAATACTTATTTGAAAAAGGAATATTAGAAAATAAGTATAGTTCTCACATTAATGACAACATTTTAGGTAAGTTTTTTAGGAAAGACTTTGATTAGCAAAATATTTTTCGTATATTACCGTTATGATAAATGAACTATTAGTTAATTTGGTAAATTCTGTACTTGGTACTGGAAAAAGAACTGCAAGAGGCAATCAAGCTTATTGTTGCCCTTTCTGCCACCATTCAAAGCCAAAATTAGAAGTTAATTTTTCTGAAAATAAAAAAGGATATAATCCATGGCATTGTTGGGTTTGTGGTAAAAAAGGTACAAGAATATCTACATTATTTAAACAGTTAAAGGCATCATCTGATAAATTTACTGAATTATATAAATTAGTAGCTGAAGAAAAAGAGTACCAAACAGTAGAAAATAAAATAGAAGTAAAACTACCTAATGAATTTAAACCTATTAATAATAACTCTACAGATTTAACAGGAAAAAAAGCATGGAATTATTTAAAAAATAGAGGAATTACTATAGATGATGTGTTAAAATATAATTTAGGATATTGTGAATATGGGAATTATAGTAATATGGTTATTATTCCTTCTTATGATGATAATGGTAAATTAAACTATTTCACAGGTAGATCGTTTGAAAAAGATCCATATAGAAAATATAAAAACCCAGAATCATCACGTAATATTATTCCTTTTGAGTTATTTATTAATTGGGATTTACCTTTAATCTTATGTGAAGGTCCATTTGATGCTATAGCTATTAAAAGAAATGCTATACCTTTATTAGGCAGTAATATACAAGGTTCTTTAATGAAAAAAATAGTAACTTCAACAGTTAAAAAAATATATATAGCACTAGATTCTGATGCAATTAAAAAAGCAATAAAATATGCAGAAGAATTTATAAATGAAGGTAAAGAAGTTTACATGGTAGAACTTCAGGGGAAAGACCCTAGTGAAATGGGATTTACCGATTTTACTCAATTAATCCAAAATACCATTCCATTAACACAATATGATTTAATGGAAAAGAAATTACAACTTATATGAGCAAGAAAACAATTAAAAAATCCTATAATAGGATTTTAGAAATTAGTGAAGATGCTAAACAGATTACTTTACCTGATTCTAGGTATTATCAAAGGAATGGTAAGTATTATCCATCAATAACTTATGTATTAAGTTGTTATCCAAAAGGTAAATTTTTTCAAGATTGGCTAAAAAAGGTAGGTTATTCAGCTGATTGGATTGTAAAAAAAGCAGCGGAAGAAGGTACACAAGTACATGAAATGTGTGAGGATTATCTTAATGGGAAAGAATTAAACTTTTTACAAAATGGAATTCCAATGTATAATCCCTTAGTATGGCAAATGTTTTTACGTTTTGTTGATTTTTGGGAAACCTACAACCCAACATTAATTGAAACTGAAGTTCATTTATTTTCAGATGAAATTAAGGTAGCAGGTACTTGTGATATGGTATGTGAAATTGATGGTGAATTATGGATTATAGATTTTAAAACATCTAACCATTTACAAACTACTTATGATTTACAAACAGCTATTTATGGTAAATGTTATGAAGAATGTTTTGGTAAAAAAGCAGACCGTTATGGGGTTTTGTGGTTAAAATCATCTAAAAGAGGTCCTAAAGAAGGCACTATTCAAGGTAAAGGATGGGAAATGTATGAGTCAAAACGTACGCAAGATGAAAATATTGATATATTTAATACTGTAAAAAGACTATTTGATTTAGAATTTCCTAAACACAAACCAGTATTTACTGAATTTAAGACTACAGCTAAAAGAAAATTGTAATATTTATAATAAAATTACATTATGATAAGCTTAATTAATATTTTAAAAGAAGCAGTTGATCAACCAAAAGCAATAATATTAGCTGGAGCTCCTGGAGCTGGTAAAGGTTATATTTTAAGAGGTTTAGATTTAGGTGGTATAAAAGTACTAAATGTTGATGATATTTATGTCCCTTTATTAAAAAAAGCCAATGTAACATTAGATTTAAAAAATGCTACTCCTGAAGAAAGAAGTGAGCAAGCTAAACAAATGGCGGCAGCTAATAAACAATTTAAGGGAGATGTAGAAGCTACTATAGAGGGAAAAGAATCATTTATATTAGATGGAACTGGAGCTTCATATAATTCAACAGTTAAATTAAAAAATGAATTAGAAGAAGCAGGATATAAAGTATTTATGCTTTATGTTTACACTGACTTAGAACGTTCATTAAGCCAAAACCAAGATAGATATGAAAAATCAGGTGGAAAAGACAGAAGTTTAGCACCTGCAATTGTTATGCGTACTTGGAAAGGAGTAACAGATAATTTACCTAAATATGCTGAATTATTTGGTAATAATTTTGTTGCTGTAGCTAATACTTTAGATGATAGAATGCAAGATATAGATAAAATAATAAAAAAATATCTTACTCCATTCAATCCTAAAGGCACAAAACCTAAAACTCCAAAAGAACAAGCTAAATCTGATGCTAGAAAGGCAAAAGATAAAGAAGAAATTCAAGCTATGTTAAGTGATGATTTTATATATGATGTAATTGAATATACTATGTCTAAAGAAGAAGCACAAATGCGAATAGGTAAATTCTTAAATTCATGAGTAGAATAATAGCAGCATATGGTGGTGGTTTTAAACCTCCAACAGCTGGTCACTTTGAAATAGTAGATACAGCTCTAGAAAAATTCCCAGAAATAGATGAATTTATTATTTATGTAGGTAGTAAGGTTCGTGATGGCATAGATCAAACAGAAGCAGTTTTAGTATGGGATATATATCAAGGTTATTTAGCTAATAAAGTTAAAATTGAACCCGTAAAATCTCCTATTGGAGATATCCTTAGATTAGCAAAAGATAATCCACAAGATACTATTTATTTTGTAATTGGTTATAGAGATGGTAGACAGGATGATTTAGATGATGTAGATGCAAGAACAGGTAATTTAAGTGAAAAATATCCTAATATTGAAGTTAAAGTAATCCCAACTTATAACCCTAATATGAGTGGAACAAATGCTAGAAAAGCACTCGATCAATCTGAAGAAGAATTTATTCAATTTATACCTTCTAAAATAAAAGAAAAATCAGAAATTTTTCAAATACTAAGACCACCAGTTAATGAAGATATTAAAAAAGATGTTATTGATAGCTTTGATATACAAGATACATTAGTAAAAGATGTTTGGGATGATCTTAATTTAAAACCAGAAATTAAAGAAAAACTACTAAAAATAGCTCAAGACTTTTTTGATTCATTAGAGCTCCCAGAAGGAACAGTTTTAAAAGATATCAAACTAACAGGAAGTTTGGCTAATTTTAATTGGTCTAAATTTTCAGATGTTGATTTACATTTAGTAATTGATTTTTCACAAATTACAGATGATGAAAAATTTGCTAAGGATTATTTTGATGCTAAGAAGAATTTATGGAATAATGCTCATGATATAAACATATTTGGCTATCCTGTAGAAGTGTATGTTGAAGATATAGATGAAGCTCATACGGCATCTGGTTTATACTCAATTCTAAATGATGAATGGGTTACTATTCCTCAAAATAATAAAATTATAATTGACAAGGATGATATTAAATCAAAAGCAGAAGATTATTTATCTTATATTCCCCAATTAGAAAGAATGTTTAAAGATAAAGAATATGAACAGGTAGTAATAACTATAGATCAGATAAAAGAAAAAATTAGAAACATGAGATCATCAGGTCTTGAAAATGGAGGTTTATATAGTGTTGAAAATTTAGCTTTTAAAGTCTTAAGAAGATCAGATTTTGTAGAAGAATTAAACACATTAAAAACAAATGCTTATGATGCTATGATGAGTTTAAATGAAAATATTTCAAAATCTCAATTAGATGCCATTGAAGTTTATGCTGATAAACTATTTGCTAAATTAGGCATTGATATTGAGTTTACAAAACATTTTCTTGATAGGTTAAATGACAAAAGAAATATAAAACCAATCTCAGTACCTGAATTAACAGGAATGTTTAAACGTTTGCATAGAAAACATGGTAAGCCATTATCTAAAGTAGATGATGATTTTGATGCTGTTGTTAAAGATTTTAATAATAACATTAATATACCATTTGCTATAAATGTAACACCTAATGATATTGATTTAGTTGCAAAAACAGTTATGAGAAAAAAAGACTTTAAAACATCAACACCCGTAATTGCTTTAAATGAAAATGCTACATATTCTAAAAATATAAGTGTTCAAGATAAAATAAATCAATTAACACAATATATGATTGATAAAGGTTTAAATATAGAACCCTTACCATCAGTTGAATTAGTAGATGGAGATTCAGAAAATGCTAGTGATTTTTTCGGTAAAACAGCATATTATGATCCTGAAAAAAATCACATTGTACTATATACAGAAGGTAGACATCCTAAAGATATAGTTCGTTCATATGCCCATGAAATGATTCACCATATTCAAAATTTAGAAGATAGATTGGAAAATATTAGTACTACAAATACTACGGAAGATGATAATTTAGAAAAAATTGAAAAAGAAGCATACACAGATGGTAATATTACATTTAGAAATTGGACAGATACATTAAATGAATCCATTGTAAAAGATAAAATTAAATGTGATGAATGTAATTGGAGTTGGGATATAGTAGATGGGGGTAATGATTTATTTATGTGCCATAAATGTGGCCATGATAATGAACCCATAAATGAAACTAAAGATTATTTTGGATTAAATAAATTTATAAAAGAAGTAGCAAAAGAAATTTTGATTTCTGAAGAAGAAGTCGTATCTTCACCATCTATGAAATACAAAATATACTCAGATATGGATGGTGTGTTAACAGATTTTGACAAATCATTCGAAAAATACTCAGAAGGAATACCACCAAGAAATTATGAAAAGAAATTTGGAAAGGATAAATTTTGGGAATTAATTGATGGTAAAGGTAAAGTAGGATTTTGGGCAGGAATGCCCTGGATGGAAGATGGAAAACAATATTGGGATTATATAAAAGATTACGATACTGAATTATTATCTTCCCCATCAAGATCTTCAACTTCAAGATTAGGAAAAAGACTATGGGTTAAAAATAATATGCCTGGTATAAAATTAACACTAGCCCAAGCATATGCAAAACAAAATTACGCTGCACCAAATCATATTTTAATTGATGATAGGAAATCAAATATTGATCAATGGATATCTCAAGGAGGTATAGGTATTTTACACACATCAGCTGCAGATACAATTCAACAACTTAAAAAGTTAGGATTATGAGTTTATTAAATTCACTATCAAAAGGGTATAAAGGAGGGGATAAAAAACAATCTTCACCTCAATTAGTACCTTCACCTCAACCTAATCCCACAATTACATCTGAACAGATGATTGAAGCTCAAGAATTAGTTTCAAAAATGGATTTAAATAAAAAGAAAAAACATCCTATTGATGTTAAAGAAAATAGACAAATTAATACTATAAATAACGGTTATAAACAAAAATAATATGTCAGGAGATAATGTTTTAAAAAAAGAATTTGGTAAAAAAGATGTAACACGTCTTAGAAACCTAATGACAGGTAAACATAACCAGAAAAATGGTCAAAGTGTAGGTTATAATAAAGCAGATCAATTCCATAAAGAAGGTGATGTGTGGGAAGAAAATAATCGTACATGGACTATTAAAGATGGAATAAAACAAAATATAACTAAATTAGATAAAGCAAAAAAATCAATTATAGTTCCTCTATTTTGTCCTAAATGTAAAAAAGTAATGAATAAAGGTATGGATCCTAGTTATTATTTAGCTGTAGATCAATGTTTTTCATGTTTTAAATCATTTGAGACACAATTAAAAGCAACAGGTTTATGGGAAGAATGGAATAATAAAACGATTAATGGTAATATTGATTCTTTTATAGCTTGGTATAAGGATTGGGTTATGGATACCATAAATACTTCAAATGATTCATTTGTTAGTGAACAAGGTGACGTTGAAAAGTGGGTAGGAGGAGTAAATAAGAAAAAAGCATTAGAAGCTTTAAATAAAACTATCACAGAATGGGAAAAAGCAAGGAAATAGTGTATATTTATAAACAAAAATAAACAAAAATGGATAATTTTAATCTTAATAAATACTTCAAAAATCAATATCTATCAGAGGGTGATATAACCCCTAGTGATATTAGTCCTTATAAACTTGAAAAACACTCAGATATTAAAATATTTGCAGATGCTCTTAGTAAAGCATTAGGTTTTGATGTTGAGCAAAGTTTAGGAAGTGGATCATATAATGGTAGAGGGGGGTATTATATTAAAATGCCACGCCGTGAAATAAGATATTGGGGTGATAATAGTATAAAAGCTGTTGAATCTGCTTTTAATGAAGCAAATAAATTATCTAAAGAGTATGATTTTGAATATCAGGGAGTAACAGATTACGAAGAAGATCCTGGTGAAAGATCATGGCCAGCTAGTATAGGTTTATTTATTAAAGAAAAAGAAAATATAGAGGAAGGAAGTATTAATGAAATTCATTCTAAATCTAAAGAATTAGCAAATGATTATTCTATGGGCGAATTAAAAGATCGTTTATCTCAATTATATAGAGATATGGAACAAGAAGCTGAACCAGAAGGAGGGCCAATATCTGATCAATATGCTGATGAAATTACTTTTTATGAAGATGCAATTAGATTAAAAAAAGGTCCAAGAAAAAAAGATATGCCTTATGATGTAGCAATAGGTAAAATGACCCAAGATGAATATGATACAATAGTATCTAAAGATGATTTTAATAAATCATCACAATTTGATAGGATGGATGAAGGAGAATGGACATATGAATTTGGTGAGTTAGATGAAAGTGCTTCTACAGAAGAAAAGAGAATAGCTTTACGTGCTGTTAAAAGCATTGCTAAATATAGAGGTGTTAGTGAAGATGAAGCAAAACGTGATCTTATTAGAGCAGCTAAAGAATTAGGTGGTTTAAAAGAAGCTATAAACGATGTTAAAGAAACTATTAAATTAGGAAAAACATTAAATGAAGAACTTTGTGCTAAAGGTAAAGCATATAGAAAGAAAAGAATGGCAGCTGGTGAAAAATCATCTGCTTATTTATCTGGTCGTGCTGTTAGAGTATGTAAAGGCGATATAAAAGGATAATGGCTGAAGAAAAAGATAATAATAGAATACCAGAAGCTGCTTTAATTTTACCTAGAGGCAAAAAAGTAATTCTACAAGCTGAAGACACAGACTACAAAAGAGGTTTAATAGTTGAACTATTAGATAATGGTGGTTATGAAATGGCTTATTGGTATGATAAACCAGATAAACCGTATCCAGTTGAAATTTTAGTTGATGGTCAAAGTATTAAGCCAGATGGTAAAATTGTTGAAATGAAATTTCACCCACAAGATTATTATGATGAGCAAGATGAATTAAAAGAAAATGTAGCACCTGATCATGATGGTAAAGCTGCACCACATGGCTCAGGATATGAGCGAGTTACTAAACAAGTTAAAGAATCCTTACGCGATTGGTTTAAAAAAGAAAATTGGGTAAGAATTAACACATCAGGTAATATATCAGGTGACTGTGGTACAATGAAAAAAGGCAAAGCTACTACAAGATGTTTACCTAAAAAAAAGGCTCAATCCTTATCTAAAGCAGAAAGAAAAGCTACGGTTGCTAAAAAAGTTAGAGGAGATAAAAAAGGTAAACAATTTGTTAAAAATACAAAAAAAGCTGAATATAAAAAGAAATAATATGAGTGAATTTAATTATACACAATATTTAGCAGAAGGTAGATTGTTTGAAGATGAACAAGATCAATTTGAAGATGATTTAGCTAAAGTAGCAAAAAGTTTATCATCTGAAATAGAAGATGAATTAAAAGATAATAAAAAAGAACT
>Ga0209535_1001345_pt1 | contig 16845 bp, 12 predicted proteins | sample LinPmetageLP28_FD_184041 | JGI IMG/M metagenome (GOLD analysis project Ga0209535, IMG submission 184041) | Marine viral communities from the Pacific Ocean - LP-28 (SPAdes) (version 2) | ecosystem: Environmental > Aquatic > Marine > Oceanic | place: Pacific Ocean | collected 2009-08-22 | reverse complement strand
AGTGCTAAACTAAAAGGTTCAGGTTGGAATACCAATACTACTTTAATGGGTACAGGAAAAATTACCACACCAGGCGCATCTGCAGAATTATTAAAATTTTTAGAACCATATGGTGGTTACAAGCACCCAACAGGCAAAGAGCATCATATTAATATCAAAAGCGATGACCCTTATGCAACTGTATTTGACAATAGACTTCGACAACGTTTAAGAGAAAGATTAGACCATATAAGAGAGTTAGAATCAGACGATCCAGAAAAAGCAACCAAACTACAGCAACAATTGGTCAAAGTTGGAATTGAATTATTAGAAGGCTTAAAGCCTAGGCCAGATCTTTGGGACGAAAATGAAGACGGACGTGCCCAAATCACCCGCGGCTCTGATGGAGAAGCAGATTTGGCTACACATAGTGATCTAGAACGTTGGAATAATGCTATGGACAGAGTAGTAAAATTAGAAAGTGAACTAACATCAGGCGATAAAACATATAATTTTACTAGTGCGTATGACGACTATGTTATAGGTGTTATACATTTAGATAGATATTATTCTTGGAAAGAATCCAACGGACCTGTACAAAGTGCTGTTTTGAAAAACTTACACAAAGAAAGATTTGCGTCAATTAAAAAATTCTTATCAGAATTTGATAAAGTATTCCGCAAAGAAGGCTTCTTAGATTTAAAAGCAGAAATACAAGCAAAAAATACATTAGATAGAAGAAATAGGGACTTTGAAAAGAATGTCAGAGACAATGCAAGAGCAAAACTAAACATACCAAGTCACAGTTGGATGTACATAGACAAAGACTTTTTTGATACAATAACAGATAAAAGTTATGGTGATAGAGAAGCATATTTAGATAATCACATAGACAACTTTAACAAAAATGTAAACAATACCAAAGTGTATGTTATACCTTCCAGTCACTGGAGTGATGCCGAGGACGCCACTAATGGTTTGGAACTTATAGACACTTTTGAAAAAAGCAAAAACTACTTTCATACTTGGCGTAAAAAAGGTTATAAACGGATAATCAACAAATTCCAGAACACATATGGTTACAGTTGGAAAGATTTAACCAACGACGAAAAGTTTTATTCAGGCGACGGGGACTTGTATTCAAAACTCAAAGACCTTGGTATTGAAATATCTCACAAAGGCGACAGCAGAAGAGGTGCACCTGGCCAAACAGATTTACTGTCAGACGAATTAACTAAGAATTCTGCCAGCGGTGAACCACTAAACAGAAGTAGTGCAACAAGTTGGTCAATGAACAACGACGAAGCAAGCCAAAAACAATTTGATGCATTTGATTGGGAACAGTATCCGGCAAAAATGAAAGATATTGTTGCTAAGGTTATGAAGCAAGATCGATATGGTAGTTTTAAAGTAGCATTAGAAGATGTACTTAGAAAAGTTTTAGATGGTAAAGTGTCCATAGACAAAGAAGATTTAGGAAAACCTATAGACAGAATGGCCAATGCGGCAGGCATTGAAACAGACGATGGTGGTTCCTCGAATGGTATAGCAAGTAAAACTAATTGGGGTACACTTGCAGACTACTTAAAAATAGATCGTGGTGTAAATGATCAAGGTGTAACCTTATTGGCTAAAGCATATCAACAGTTTGATGGCGATCACAACTGGAGACCTGAAGAAACCGACGATGATGGCCAAAATGTAATTGGATTAAAAAGATGGGGCGCCGCAGTAAGAGAAGCAGAAAAATATATCAGAGACAACTACAATGTGAGTGCCGGTAACTACTTTAGAAAGAACGTAGACGGTAGTGATGGTGATAATGTAAGTGACATTTACTCAAGAAATGGTGTAACAGATACTAACAGTCCACCAAGTGAGCAACAACCAGACTACGACAAAGCCAGAGCAGACCATCCAGGCTTCGATAGAATGATGCAACGTGGTATGCAGGATTACTTAGCACGTGGCGAAGTAAATGACCTAGTAGGATTTTTAAACAATCCAGACAATGATAATGTTTTCAAATCGCAAGTTTTAAATACTATAACAAATCGAGGTGATATGGAAAACGGTCCTTTTGCTAGTTTTCAAGATGTATTAGCAGTTACTCGTAGACAAGGTAATGAAAGTGTGTTTGATAAATTTGATAAACTGTCATTACAGGAACAATTAGACATAATAAGAAATTCAAAAGTACTAGACGTAATAGAAGCAAAGAAACAAAAACTGCCAAAACAAAATAATCCAGTAGCCAAGAATAGCAGAAATATGCCTGGCGCAGGCGCACATAAGTCACCAAAAGATTACGATAGAAAAAAAGTTAAAGCAGATATCAAAAAAGAATTGAATGATAGTGCCAAGGTAAATAATAACATGAAAAATGTTTTTGAAGACTTTGAAAAATTACCATTAGAAATGCAATTACAATTACTACAATCACCAGTTGCTGAAAAGTTTTTTGAGCAAGATTGGAATAATCCAACTAATGACGAATTAGAAAAAGAAAGACAAGGCGCAGAAAAGTTTGTGCAAGATCGCAAAGACAAAGAATTTATAAAGCAACAAAGTAAAAATAAAAAGTATAACCGGGCAAAACTTCTGAACAAATATACCAAACTGCATGGCAGAGAAACAGCAGAGAAAATGATTTGGTCTATGGATCAAGAAAACAAATTTGAAAGTTTAATAGGCATAGATATTTTTAGTAGAACTAAAAAACTCACAGAAAATATGCCCAACAACAATAAACTAAACATTATTAAAGGGTTATTGTCAAAGCATTTTCCAGTAGGCGATTTAGCAATGCAATTTAAGGCCTATACAGCAATGCCAATACCGTCAATGATGAATGCATTTAGTCAACTACAAAGTGTAGAAGGACCAGATGCATGTGCAAGAGAAATACTCACACATTTCTGTAAACATAGATTACCAGATGAAGAAATAAAAAAATTAAATCTAAAAGAAAGTTATATCAAAGAAGATGCTGATGAAGACAGATTAAACAGTATAATGAAAGCAATGCAAGACAATCCAAATTTTGCAAAAAGAGTTTACAAAATGTTAAAACTTGAAAAAGGCAGTGACGACAGTTTAGATATCGAAGATAGATTAACCAATCAAGACACAGGCAAAGAAAATGATCACAGGATTAATAAAAATATTTTAAGAAAGTTAGTAACATCATTAGAACAACTAGATCATGATTTTGATGAAATAAATGCATTTGTTGAAACATATGGACATGCAGATTATGTAAACACTGAACTGCTTAATAAGAGCGGTGTATTCTCAATTAAAGATATGCTGGTAGGTTCGGACTCAGTATCTAAAGAATTTATATTTGATTTGTATGAAAGTTTATTTGACTTTAGAATTAACATATCTGGTTCAAACAGAGGCCCAGGTGAACTTGGACTGTGTCTATTATCACCAAATGTAGAACTTGCATCAGTAGGTGACATCAAAGTAAATGGTGAAGAAATAGAAGTTAAAGGAGAAGTATCGTCAGGTGGAGGCAGAATGGTTAACGGTATTGACGACTTTAAGTTTAGTGGATTAGCACAGGTTAAAACACAATTAGTACCATTTTATGAAAAGTATGATGTACCAGAAGAACTAAGAATATACAATTTAAAAGGTGCAATTGGCGGAGGCCGTAATCAAGGACAGGCCCATATACTAGATCAAGCACAACAACTAGAACAAATCAAACAAGGAGTAGGTGCAGAATTTTTAAAACTAATTACAAGCACATATCAGTTTGCAATAGACACAGAAGAAGAAGCAGAATTAACTAGTTCATTTATGAGCATGGACAAACCTAAATTTTTAACACTTGTAGGTAGAATGTCATTTAAAAATTATGCGTATATGTTAAACAAAAAAGGTTTTAATAGATTAGTGTTTTTAAATTGGAGACATGATAAAGTAGTAAACTGTACAACAGAAGAATTTTCAGAGTACAGCGATCATTTAGCATTCACCAGTTTAGACATGGCTGACAGTCAAAACGGTCCAGCAGTACAGGTATCGGTAAAAAAATGAGATTATTCGAAGTAACAGAGCCAACAGGCTGTCCACGAACTAAAGCAACAGATTGTAGTTGCGATAGACTTAGACAACTAGCAGAAGCAGAGCAAACGATAGAAGCAGTTGCAGTATTAGGCCATGGCGATGCAAAAGGCATGATATCTTTCAAACAAAAACCAGGCAAAGCAACAATTATCAGTGGAACTATCACAGGACTTTCAGAAGGACTACACGGTTTACACATACACGAATTTGGTGATCTCAGCGATGGTTGTGATAGTGCAGGCGGACATTACAATCCAACTGGTGTTGATCACGGTGACATAGACAATGGGCATGTAGGCGACTTAGGTAATATAACTGCTGACAGCAATGGTGTAGCAAAATTTAGTATCAAGGCTAAAAGAATACATTTACAAGGTGCCACAAGCATAGTAGGTAGAGCAGTTGTAGTACATGAAGGCGAAGACGACTTAGGTAAAGGTGGCGATGAAGAAAGTTTAAAAACAGGTAACGCAGGTGAACGAGCAGGTTGTGGTGTAATTAGTTTAAGAGAATTAACAGAATCAGCAATAGCAAAAACTATAGAAGATTTACCTAAAAATATCACTGACAAGCATTTTAGCAGAAGTGAAATGCCACAAGTTAAACGACCACATTTAGAAAAAAGTAAAATACCGCATAAAGACATCACAATTAAGGTTGCTGATTTAAAACCAGTACAATCAGAAAGAGTCAAAGGCTTAGCACAAGATGTTGCTGATAACTATCATTCTAAAGACAAACCTTTTATACTAGATAAAGACAATTACTTAGTTAATGGTCATCATAGATATGATGCGGCCAGATGGTTAGGAATAAAAAAAGTAGATGCAATTAGAGTAGAAATGCCTATTGAATTTTTACAAAAAGAATTTAGCCACACTACAAGCAATACAGTGACTGAAGATGTTGTAGGTATGAATACAGCCGCCAAGAAGCCTTTCTTCGCTCCAAAAGAGGCGGATCAGGCCAATTATGAATGGATAAATCAAGCACAAGTAGATCAGGAAGATGGTGTTATAGTAAAAGGCACAGACGGTAAACAGTATCGTATAATGACCAGTTATGGTAACCAACACTTTGAAGATGGCGAAGTTTATTTAGACGGTGTTACTGACCCTGAATATTTAGACACAGACGGCTATCCAGATGCCGCAGAACTGTTATACTATCATAGTGCAACAGGACATTATCCAGATGACGAGGAAGAAGTAGAAGAAAACTTTGCTGACGGTAAGAAAAAAGGCAAAAGCAGACCTGGTAGAGTAAAACGTAGTGGAGCAAGTTGCAACGGTAGTGTTACAGCATTACGCAAACGTGCTAAAAACAGCAGTGGTGAAAAAGCAAAAATGTATCACTGGTGTGCCAACATGAAGTCAGGTAAAAAGAAAACAAATGAAGATATGGACAGTATATCTCCTAGTGCGAAAATGGCAGACCAATATATTAAAGATGAAATCAATGCTGGTAAAATTAAAAACCTAGATGAACTTAAAAAATATATATTAGAATTACGACTTTCAAGAGTAATTGAATATGCCGAAGATGCCAGGGCTCTTTGGGTACATCATTTCACAAATAATCCATATAAATTACCAAATGCAGTTAAAGAAAGTTTTACTAATTTAGATCTTCCAACCTGGATGTCGCATACTAGTTTAGAAAAATTATTTGCACAAGACTTTGGCCCTAGATACGGCGACTATGTAGCACATATGGATTTAGACAGCGACGACGATCTTGCAATGAGTGATCAAGGCATGGGCGATATGGCTTTTGAAATGGTTAAAGCAAATGACATAAAAGTTATGCAAAAATTCTTAGCACAAATGCCTGTGCAGTTCACAGTAGATGACCTTAAATTAGACAACGGTATTCAAGTTTGGCATCTAGTTCAACAAAAGAAAACTGTTCATTAAACATTCAATAAATATGTACTATGCAAATTGTACATCATCCTAATTGGTATAGAGATTTTTTAGAAGACATGGCCCGCAGAGGTCCAACACATCTCAGAGATGCCAGTCAGCATTGTCCAATAGACAACACCATTAACAGTTTCACACATTTTTATGGTGCTAAAGATTTTATAAAACCCAGAAACGAAATTGATGAAAGTAAAGGTTTCTTTTATTTAATCAGTATTGATTGCTGTGACGACGATAGCATAGCAGAATTAATTTACTATGGCAGAGAACTTGTTAACCAAAAACTTGTTAGGCCGTACTTGTCAGATGAAGCAATTAAAGATCTTAAAGAGTTTCACAACTGCGGACTTATTATAGAAAATGCCGCAGAAGGCCATGCTAGTGATCAACTGTTTGATGCATTACATGTACTAGTCAGTCAATTAGAAATACCATTTGAAAAAACCTATTATACAAATAGTACACAAAATCTTAGAGAAATGTATGACAAATATTTACTTAGTAAACCTTATGCAACCATTGATAAAATAAAAGTATTCAATTGTGGAGGCTGGAATGAATTAGTATGTCAGCAAATGCTCGAAGATAATTATGCTATAGAAAAAGACGAAGACATGTGCGAATTCAAATCAGACCCATTAGTAGATGAAAACGAAACATGGGCATTGTCAGTAGAATGCACAAAGCCGTTAGATCACATAAACTCAGATGTAAATAAGCCACACCTTTTTATGTATAAACACATGAACGCAAAACGTGGGTTTAGAACACTATTTTTATCATTGCTAAACAAAGAAAACTTATTAGATAATAACTTGTTTAGTACACCAGAAGAATGGAGAGGCACACAAAGTTCAGCAGTCAAATATATAAATTCTTTAACTTGGGACAGAAACTGGCCAGAAGGATTTGAAGAGTTATATCCAGTACTATTAAAGATTAAAAGCAAAATACCTACATACATTGACAGAGAACACAATCATTTAGACTTTGATCCTAACACAAATTTCAGCAGTGATAATTACATGTACTACAATGCTAGACGTAATTGCGATATAGAAATAGTTGGCGAAAGTGAATTTGAAGGTTCAATATTTCTCACAGAAAAGTTTTTAAAAGCAATTATTTTTAAACAACCATTTATGATATTAGGCTCTCCTAACAGTTGGGAAAAAATAAAACAAATGGGTTACATATCATATGAACCATATATTAAAGAATCATATGATAAAAATGCAGACGAACTTCAACGCATGGAAGAAATAATACAAGAAATTAAAAGATTGCAAGATCTAAAAAATAACAAAGAAACATGGACAAATTGGTTAGAAGGTGTAAACAGAATTGCAGTACAAAACTATAATATATATTTACAGAATTTACTTAGGCGTGTAAGAATGACAACATTAGATGATTATCTAGCAGGTACAGGTGAATTAGGTATTCCTATGCAAGAGTTAGGCGATTAATAGATAAATACAAGTATGCGAATAAAAGAGATTGACAAAAACATAGATCTATGGTATAATACCATAACTGAAACAGTAGCAGGTGGCATGGCCGCGGTAGTCATGCCTTTTAAACAAGAAGAACCAATTAAACGCAAGCCTAGTAAAAAGAAGAAAAAGAAAAATGCGTAGCATAGAAAGTAAATACGGATTAACATATATAATGGGCGAAGAAATCTCATTTTGTGAAACATTAAAAGAGTTTGGAACATATTACAAAAGCAAAATGAACGAAAGACAGGTTCAAATTGCAGAAGATTTAAGAAAAAGAGAGATAATTAAACTAGTAAAACTCAAAGATGGACAAGCCGGATATAGACTACATGCAACCAACAACAGAATCTGAACTTAAAACTCAGTTAGAAGACATCCTAGGTGGAATCATATCCACACTAGATATATATGATGTTATCGATAATGGTGATACATTTGATATCATTAATCTAAAAAATAGCGACATGCTATATGAAAATATTAATTTAAAGATTGTAGCAAATATTATTGCCTCAGCATTAAATACAGGTGAAGAAATTAATCTTTCAACAATAGAAAAAGTTCTAGATGTTGAAAAATATGCTGTATCTAAAATGGTTGAAGTTAAAATTTATGAAGAACTAACAGAGTCATCAGTCAATTTAGATAGATTAACTATATATGAGGCGAAATTAACAGAGGCAGAACATAAATCTGCAAACGCAGTCGATAAATTACTACATCACTGTCAATTGTTAATCTCCTTATAATTATACTTCTTTGATAAATATAACTATTAGAAGGGACTACTATGGAAGTAAAACATTTAAACGAAGATAACTTATCAAGATTAGGTAAGTTGCAAAACTATCTTACTGAAAATTTTGATATCAATGTTAAAAAAGTTTTACCTAAGCATAAACTAGAACAAGCATACCAAAATGTTGAAAAGAGACTTGTAAATTTACGAAATAAAAGTAATAAATTTCAGCAAGATCCAAACTATGGTATGAATATCATGGTTAGAGATGCATTAGGTATTATGATTAACGAAGGTCTATATTACGAAGGCGAGACTTATAGAAAATTAATGGACGAACTGTATGAATACGGTTGTTCACTTGCTGAAAGTGGTGATGACTATGATACAATAATGGCAAGTTGTGGTAAAAGATATGAATCTATGCCAGCAAGATATCCAACAGATATGATACTAGCGGCAATTGGCGAACAACTTATGCCTATGTTTGATGGTAGCATGAGCCCAGCAGTTGAAGAAGATTTTGAAGACGATGTAATGGACGTCATTGACGAACCAGAAGCAGTAGAAGAACCAAAAAATGATGTTATACATCCAGCATATAAAGATGCAATAGAACAAACAGTTGCTCAGACAATTGGTGAGTATTTAGAAAAAAGAGAATCTAATTTACTCAAACAAGGACAATGGCACGATTTTCCTTTAGGAGAACTATTTGCAGAATTAGAAGGTGTTGACATTGATAAAGCAAACAAGGTGGAAAAAATGGCAAAGAAATATGGAATAACAGACTTAAAAGAAATGAAAAGTTTTGAGTCGTTTTTAGATAGTATCGTAAGTGATATGGTATCTGAAGAAGTTGTAAATGAAGAAATTTCAGGTACAAGTGTTGAAGAAGCAGAAGTTGTTATGGCGGCAAGAGCATTAAGTAACGACATTCAAGATCACATTGAACGAATTGGTAGAATGGCAAACGAAGATATTCCATCAATTGCTGATTCAATGGCACATGAGTTTGGTGCTCAAAGAGCCGCAGACTTTAAAGGTCAAATGGAGACACTACTTAGTTCACTACTAGATGCAAATAAATCTTCTAAAGAAGGTGTTGATGCATTAATAGGCACAATGACTGGTGAAGAATCAGCCGCACCTATGCCTGCAGAAGATCCAATGGCAATGGACATGATGGAGCCAGCAATGGACGAACCAGTTGATGATTTTGCTGGTGCAGATGCAGAAGCAGGACCAGAAGAAGAGCCACTAGGTAGATCAGAGAAGATATAAAATGAGGTTTGCAGACCTTTATCTTACAGAGGGAACACTTGAAGGGACCATATCTGATATAGAAGATATTGTAACATCTAAGATTGAAAATGGTTTCTTAAAACAAGACTTCGACGAATTTTTAGACGAACTTAACGACAAAGGCGCACAAGTGTCTAGGTCTTTACTCAGATCAATTTTAGACAGAATGGTAAATGCTGATACTTTAATTGCTAATGTGTCGAACACAGAGATAGAATTTGATGCACCTGGTAATGTACCTGATGAAATGGTACCGGAACCAGAAGATATGGAACAAAATATTTCAGACTTGGCTACTTCAGCCGCAAATAAAGGTATAGGGGACGAATTAAATGTATAATTATGACAGTATTTTTATTAATGCAACAGAGGCTCGTAGAAGAAGCCGCGATAGTGTTGTTATTTTAAATGAAGTCAGAGCCTTAGAAGCAAATGTATTAGCGAACATTAATGCCGGGTCGCTAAAACTAGTACAATCAACAGGAACAACAATGACAGGTAATACATCGTATTATCAAGCATACAACGGCATCACAACTAATACCACTATAACTGACCAAATAAGTACAGTCAAAAAACATTTCACTGATAAAGGGTATTCGGTAAATATTAACACTAATACATCAACCGGAAATACAATTCAGTGGACAATCAAGTGGTAACCGAAAGCCTTTTAGAAAACAAATACAATTATCCCCAACTAAAAAGAGTAACAGCAAAGTCAGGACAACGTCAATATACTGGCGATGACAACAAGCCTGTGCCTAGTGTAACAACTATACTTGGTGATACTGGAGATAAGACTGCCTTAATTGCCTGGCGTAAACGTGTAGGTAACGCAGAGGCAACTCGCATAAGCACAGAAGCCGCAGGCTTAGGTACCAAAGTTCATAACGCATTAGAAAAATATATACTAGGCGAAGAATGGAACACATTTGGCAACAACCATGTGAGCGTTTTAGCAGAAAGCATGACATCAGAAATGATAGACAATGGTTTAAGTAAAATAGATGAACTATGGGGCGTTGAAGTAGCCTTGATTGCAAAAGGATTATATGCTGGTACGTCAGATGCTATCGGTATATACGAAGGCGAACATGCAATTATTGATTTCAAAACTGCTAAAAAAATTAAAAAACGTGAATGGATTGAAGATTACTTCATGCAAGGCTGTGCATACGCATTAGCACACAATGAAATGTTTGATACAAAAATTAAGAAAGTAGTTATTCTAATGGTAGACAGAGAATCCAAATTTAAAGAATTCTCTATAGAAGGTGAAGAATTTGATAAGTACTGTGGTAAATGGGCCGAGAGACTGGCGGATTACTATGGGAAAGTTGATGCAAAAAAAGATTAACATAAGTTTAGTTCAGCCAGGATTTGATGTTGGACCTGATCACTTAGACATTTATTATCTACCTTACTCAGTAGGCCTAATCTGGGCATACGCAAAACAAAATAAAAAGATAGAAGATAACTTTAATGTTGAGGCAATTCTTTTCAACAGAGATCCATACCAAGAAAACTTAGATAAAATTAAAAACAGTAAAATAATTTTCTTTAGTGCGTATGTATGGAATTGGAAGATATCTTTAAAACTTGCAGAAGATGTAAAAAAACATAATCCTGATGCATTATGTGTATTTGGAGGCCCAAATATTCCGCATAGAGATAAAGATTTGTTTTTAAAATATCCACAAATAGATAGTATAGCAATTGGTGAAGGCGAGCAAGTATGCGAAGATATTTTACTGTCATATTTAGAAAACAAAGAATTACAAAAAATTTATAGAGCAGAAAGAATTAAAGATCTTAAATTACCTAGTCCATATTTAGACGGAATATTTGATGATATAATGGCTGAAAATCCAGATATAATTTGGAACCCAACATTAGAAATTGATAGAGGCTGTCCTTATAAATGTACCTTCTGTGACTGGGGTGGACTAACAAATGCTAAAGTACATAAGTTTGAATTAGACAGAGTATTTGCTGAATTAGAATGGATGAGTAAACATGGTTGCGACTTTATATCATGTACAGCGGCAAACTTTGGTATATTCAAAGAACGTGATATGATGATTGCAGAAAAGATGGCAGACTTGCATCAAAAAGAAGGTGTAATTAAAAAGTTTCAAACAAGTTTTGCAAAAAACAGTAACGCAAACATTCTACAAATAATAAAATTCTTAAATGAGAATGGTGTAAACTCGCAGTTTATTATAAGTTTACAATCATTTACTGATCAAGTATTAGAAAATATTGAAAGAAAAAATATGAAAATTGCAAACGCAGAAGATATAACTGCATTTGCAAACAAACACCATATGCCAATGGGCACAGAACTTATTTTAGGACTACCAGGTGAAACATTAGAGACCTGGAAAGATACTATGAGTGATTTATATAGTCACGGATTTCATACATCCTTAGACATTTATTCACTACAGGTAATAGAAAATGCGCCAATGAATGATCAAAGAGATCTATTTGGATTGGATACATTTGCGGCACATGACATGGTTGTTGATGTTACTAAGTTTGAAGAAAATGACCAATCAGCAGAATCAGTAGAAGTAATTAAATCTACAAATACCATGTCGCAACTAGAAATAATAGAAGCATATTGTTATACAAGTCAAATTATATCACTGCATAACACAGGCATTTGCGATATTATTGCAATATATTGTCATAAAACACAAGGCATAACTTATAGAGAATTCTACACAGAACTTTTAGAATATTTAAAAGATGATTTTAGAGAGTGGAAAGAAGAAATAGAAAAAAGTTTATATCAATGGCATAATACAGGAAATTTTGCTGGTTGGGTAGGAGAAAAAATAGGTGCGGGTTCAGATACTAATGAACCACAAGGCAGTAAAATTTACAGTTGGGCCATACCGTATATTATGCCAATGGAAGTTCATTTTAATCAAAAGGTTCCATACTTTATGGATAAGATTGCAGACTACTTGTTAGCAAAAGGCGAAATAGATCCAGTAATTATAGAAGATTACAGACTTATTTCAAAGAATAGGGTAAAGTACTGGGGCAATTATATTTACGAGCAAAAAGAAATGCAGACCAAGACTAATCTATATGATTATACGTTTGCAGGTGATGAAGAACTTAAATACGGTGATGTTACATACACAATAGATGATCAGTACTATAGAGAATATGCAGATAATATAGTGGAACACACCAATTATATACTTTATGGAAGGCAACGTAGATGGCATCTTCACAAAGTAAACAAAAAAGATAAATAGTTGTATGGCAGACAAAGAAATAATTATATCAAGAATGCAACAACGCAGAGGCAATCGTATAGACTTGCCGCAACCTTTACGAGCAGGGGAAGTTGCATTAGCATCAGACAGCAAGGAAGTGTTTATTGGTCTAGACCCTAAAATAGGTGTTACGGCTCAAAATGCAAACTCAGTATCTGTAAACAATATAACAAATGGCTTTACATACGCAAATTCATATTTAAATAATAATTTTGTTAGGCTAATTATGCCTAGTAAAAGATTCCCAACAAGTACATTTAATGGTACAGCAAATAATACAACCTTTGTAGTTACTGGAAACAGTGGACAAGCACACGGACTTCCAGTTTTTAATGCAAGTATTACTTCAGGTAATATTAAAAATGTATTTGATAATAGTGCTTTTGAATCAACAGATTTTACAGGTGCAAAAAATGGTAGTGCCCTAAGTACAAATGCAACTAGAACAGCGGCAAACTTACTTAACAATGAATTCTTTGTTTCTTCGCCTGTAACTCATACAAATACAACATTAACATTTGGTACTAATCCTACCGGAACTGATGATATTACATTAAACTATTACAGTAATGCAGATATTATCAGTGCATTCAATGATGCAGGAAACGTAGGTTCTACTGCTACAGTTGGTTTTTACAATGCTAAGAATGTTGCAAGTTATAGACAGTTTAATAATGCATACATTAGATCAGATTACGAAGTTGGTACAGCATTTGTGGGTATGGAAAACAAGCATGTAGAAGTATTTGCTGAATCAGGCACAATTTCTGCTTCTATTACAGGCTTAACAGACATCAAAATTACTAGAACTAGTACAAGTTCAGTTTCAACAATAAGTTTATCTAGTGCCACAACATTACAAGCAGTGGTTAATGCAGTTAATAACGCAAACATCTTTGCCAAAGCAACCTTTGTATCAACAACAAATTGGTACATATCTGCTGATGAAGAATTTTCAATATCATATACTGATACATCAGACGCAAGTACTATATCAATGCCAGTTGCAAGTTATACAAGAGCGGCAAACTCAATCAAAGGCCAATTAGAAGATTGGATACACGGATCATTAGGCGATGCAACATTTAATATGTTTGTTGCCGCAGAAGTAGGAAACAAATTTAATTCTGGTGCAACTAGAATTAGCAAATTTACACCTTCAACCAGCAGTGAAAATCTCACAATTACAATGACTGGTAACCAAGAAGCAGAAAACTTTTCTACAATTACAAACAAGATTTTTGGGGCAAGTGCTAATGCAGTTGTTACAGGCTTAACAAACGTTAAAACAAATCAAAGGCTACTAACACAAGACGATTATTCAGTACTATTAACAGGTTCTGCAAATTCATTGTTTGAAGCAATAACAAAAAGTTGTCCACCAGGAAGCACTGACATTGTATCATTTGGTGCAGTTGATGTGACTGCTGTGATTATAGAATATTCTGTAACAGCAGTTGGTAGTACAGGCAACGCATATTCAAGAACAGGTACATTACATCTTACAGCAAATCAAACTTTACAAGATGCATCTTTAAATGATACCGGTGCGGTAATGCACAATGGCTTTGGTGTATCAACATTTGATTTAAGTACCACATATGATAATAGTACAAACACTTTTAAATTATCAGCAACCAATAACTTAACTGACGGTACTACAAGGACAGCATCGTTTAAATACTTAGTCAGGAAGTGGCTTGGATAATTGCTAGATAAAGTAGCCAGTCCCCAACAAAGAATTTCTATATGGCGTGATTATAAAAACGGTCGCCCAACAATAAAAAATGTGTTACAATACATCGATAGTATAGAAGCAATAGATAGAACTTTTGATTACTATACACCAAGTACATGGCCAACACCATGGGAAATACTTGACCAAAGCATGTTTTGTGTAAGTGGTAAAGCAATTTTATTATACCATACTTTAGCACAATTAGAATATATAGATACTAGAAATGTTAGATGGATAGTAGCAGAAAATAAAGAAATTTATCAGGAAGGCCTTGTATTTTTTGACGGTCTATGTTATTATAACATTTTACCGAATACAAGTGTAAATATTGAAAATTTTGATAATTACATAACAGTTAGAGAAATTATTAGACAGGAAAGACTTACAAAAATACATGAAAGTTACAAAGAGAGACGGCACTAGAGAAGACCTAAACATAGACAAACTACACAAAGTAGTAATGTATGCCGTAGAAGGTCTTACTGGCGTAAGTGCATCACAAGTAGAAATAAATAGCCAAATCCAATTTTATGATGGTATAGCATCAACAGATATCCAAGAAACATTAATTAAAAGTACAGCAGATTTAATTACTGAAGAAACACCAAATTATCAATATGTAGCAGGTAGATTAATAAATTATCATCTACGCAAAACGGTGTATGATACTTTTGAACCGCCATGTCTTTGTGATATTGTACAAAAAAATATAGATGATGGATTTTATGATTCAGAGTTTGTCGAACTTTATACTAAAGAAGAAATTAATCAATTACAAACTTATATAAATCACGCTCGTGACGAAGACTTAACGTATGCCGCTATGGAACAGTTCCGTGGTAAGTATCTAGTACAAAACAGAACAACAGGTGAGATATTTGAAACACCACAAGTAGCATATATGATGATTGCGGCTACATTGTTTAGTAAGTATCCTGCTAAGAAAAGAATGGCCTATGTGAAAGCATATTACGATGCTATCAGTACTTTTAAAATTTCCTTGCCTACGCCCGTTATGGCTGGTGTTAGAACACCACAAAGACAATTCAGCAGTTGCGTACTCATAGAAACAGATGACAGTTTAGATAGCATTAATGCAACAAGTAGTGCTGTAGTTAAGTACGTTAGTCAAAAAGCAGGTATTGGAATTGGTGCAGGTAATATTAGAGCAATTGGTTCTGCTATTAGGAGTGGAGACGCAACCCACACAGGTGTTATTCCCTTCTATAAATTATTTCAATCAGCAGTTAAGTCGTGCTCACAAGGTGGAGTAAGAGGCGGAGCGGCTACACTATACTATCCTATTTGGCATTTAGAAGTAGAAGATTTATTAGTATTGAAGAACAACAAAGGTACAGAAGACAATCGTGTACGTCATATGGACTATGGTGTACAGTTTAATAAACTGATGTATGAACGTCTTATTACAGGTGGTAATATCACGTTATTCTCGCCTAAAGACGTACCTGGACTATATGATTCCTTCTTTGCCGACCAAGATACATTTAAAGAGTTATACGAAAAAGCAGAACGTATGACAAGTATTAGAAAGAAAACTATTCCTGCTATAGAATTGTTTAGTAACTTTGTACAAGAAAGAAAAGACACAGGCAGAATTTATTTAATGAACGTTGACCATGCAAATACACATGGTGCATTTATTGAAGAAGTTGCACCTATTAGACAAAGTAATTTATGTTGTGAAATTAATTTACCTACTAAGCCGCTATCACATATCAATGACGAAGAAGGTGAAATTAGTTTGTGTACATTGAGTGCTGTAAATTGGGGTGTAATTAAAGACTTTGAAGAAATGAATAAAGTGTGTAAGTTAGCAGTAAGAGGACTAGATGAATTATTAGACTATCAACAATATCCTGTATTAGCGGCAGAACTTAGTACAATGAATAGACGTCCATTAGGTATTGGAATTATTAATTTTGCTTACTGGATGGTAAAACAAGGCATGACATATCAAGAGCCTAATTTAGATGTAATTGATGAATGGGCAGAAGCATGGAGTTATAGTTTAATTAAAGCCAGTAACAGACTAGCAATTGAAAAAGGTGCTTGTCCTAAAACTAATGAAACAAAATATGGGCAAGGTATTACACCTAACCAAACATACAAAAAAGATTTAGACGAATTAGTAAAACACAAAGAAAGACAAAATTGGAAAGAACTAAGAAAAAATCTTAAAGAGCACGGTATTAGAAACTCAACACTAATGGCACTAATGCCAGCAGAAACGTCTGCACAAATTAGTAATAGTACAAAC
>Ga0209535_1001344_pt1 | contig 16847 bp, 5 predicted proteins | sample LinPmetageLP28_FD_184041 | JGI IMG/M metagenome (GOLD analysis project Ga0209535, IMG submission 184041) | Marine viral communities from the Pacific Ocean - LP-28 (SPAdes) (version 2) | ecosystem: Environmental > Aquatic > Marine > Oceanic | place: Pacific Ocean | collected 2009-08-22 | reverse complement strand
CCCGAAGAGTCTTGTATCATATCATTTACAACAGTATCAAACGTTTGCTTTTTACTAGCTCTTGCTTGCTGCACTTTAGATTTAACATCTATTTGGTCTAATACTTCTTTAACTGCTTTAACATTTTTACCAGCGTCATCTGCAAAGTAAAAGTCATTATAGCCTTCAGCTGCTTTACCAGCTATCCATCTACCTTTAGCTGCGGCTGTGCCATCACCTAAACCAGTTATATTACCTAAAGGTATATCAATACCTAGCGCTTTCATAAAAGCTTTAATAGGACCATCAGCTTCTTGTGGTCTTGCTGTTAATATAAATAAATCTTCTGTACCACGCTTGTCTGCTATTTTTTTAGCAACATCAAATAGTGGTCCTTTTTTACCATCAATGACTTGCTCAAACTGACTAAAGTCAAATGTAGCACCTTGAGCTTCAAGATCTGCCGCTTGTTCTGCAAACTGTGTAGCATTTATTTCTGTAGTAGCACTAGGCGTTTCTTTTAAAACTTCTAACTTTTGTTGCTCGTTTAAGCTATCATAATTTTGTTTATAACTAGGTAAGTTTTCAAATTCTTTTTTAAATTTTCTTCTAGCTACAATATCAAGCATATCCGTGTCAATTTGAGACATCGGTTTTATTACTATAACCTTACTATTAGATCTCGCTAGTGTATCGTCAAAATCAAATACTCTAATTTTTTTAACTGGTTTATCTAATTTCCTACCTTCTGATAAAGCTTTGTCAAAAGTGTTAAGTTCATTTACCACTTTAACAGTGTTAGCGTCTTGATCACCTTCTATTTTTAAGCTATTAGGAGCTAGGTTGTTTATTTTCTTAGACTGTCTAGCTTTAGAAACCTCTGCTTCTAATTGAAAATCTAGTAGTTTTCTAGCTTTAGCTCTTGTGACAGCATTATCACCAGTTAATATTCCAGCTTCTGTTAATATTACTTGATTTATTAATCTACCTTGTAGTTGTACTACATTTATATTTTGCCTTAAATTTGGAGCAACTTCTACATTAAAATCTACAGCAACGTTTTTACCAAATACTTCTAAGTTATTAGGATTTAAACTAGCAGAATCTCCGTTTTTATTTTTATAGCCATTAAAATATCTTAACAAAGAACTAGGAACAGCATCCCAGTCTGCATCTTTACCTGATTTTATAGCTTTATTTAAAGCCTCCATTAAAATAGGGTGGGATGTTCCTCCGCTATCTCTCCAAGTGTCACCATTGGCATCAACTAAATTACCTTTAACTACGTCGCTTTCATTTTTTAAAGCTATTTGCCAATAATTATCTTTAATCCACTTTTTATATCTTTTTAAAGAATTTTCAGCAGCTGCAATTTTTTTCTTGTCACCAGATTTTTCTGCGTTAATTATATTTCTATATAATTGAAGCTTAGCATTAGCATGCTCTATTGCTTGAAAAACGTGTTCATCTGTAACTTTATCTCTTCTACGTGTCTTACCATCTTTAGTAAATATAGCTCCTGATTCAGTTCCAGCATTAGTTGCTTGATTTCTATTCATGTTAGCGTTAAGGCTGTAATGATACATAAAATCTCTAAGAACAGCAAAAGCCTCTTCTGATGTTTTAGCTACCTCAAGCTCTTTGTCTATCATAAGATCAACGCCCTTATTGTGAAGATCTAATTTACTAAGTCTAAGCTTATAATCTTTACCTGCTTTACTTGTTAAAGCTTCTCTTATTTGAGTTATTTCAGCTTCACTAAAATCAGGTGTATTTTTTTCAGCATCTCTTCTTATAGATTCTAGTTCTAAAATAACTCCTTCTGCAATTAAGTCTTTAGCTTCTTGTCTTAATTTAGGATCTTGTATTTTATCTGCTATATTTATTATATCAAATCCTCGCTTTGCTAAACTAGATACTTTATTTCCAGATGTAAAATTAACAGATCTAAAAACTTGAGAAGGAAAAATAGAACCAAATACATCAACTAGTACTTTTCGCTTTTTAGATCTATCAGTCCTTACATCTTCTAAAACTTCTTTAATAGCGGTTTCGTCTAGTCTTTGACTTCCTGACTTTTGTTTGGTATTGGTGTTTTGTTTTTTAGTGCTAAACCTAGCGCCTGTTCTTGTTCTAGCTACAGGATCTGGTACAGCTTGCTCAAATATTAAGTTTCTAAGAGATAAGTTAGCTAAGCCTTTTAGTGCTTGAGCATCAGCTGATCTGTATATAGCATCTTTGCCTTTGGCTTTTTTAGCTTCAGGGTTTAAGGCGTCAATAATATCTTTATAATCTTTTAAACCTTTTCTAGTATCTCTTATGTATTTGTCTTTAGAGTTTTTAGTAAATAAAGCTTCTAATATTTTACCAGGTATTGATGTTGATTTACCTTCTATGTTTGCAGCTTCTGCCAGCATCGCAAAGTCAGCATCTGCATTTATATTTAATAACTGTTGTAAAGCTGTAACAGCGCCTGACACAACATCGCCTTTCATTATATTTTGAGCTTTGCTAGAAAACCTATTAGCTTTCAAGCCAGTAGCTTTTTCCATTAAAGCAGCAACCGCAGGTCCTATGTCTTTAATGTCTTTGAACTCTTTTATTTCACTCTTGTAAAAGTTAGCAATGTCATCTGTAATAGCCTCTTCAAACAGCGCGTCTACTTCAGCCTTTGTGCTAACACCTAAGTTACTTAATATCGTGCTAGGATACTTCCTAGATGCCTTAGGAGTTGTTCTAGCTCTTGCTTTTTGTTTTGTAGTGGTTGTTTTTTTACTAGCAATTTGTCTAGCCTCCGAGCCGCTTGTGCTTTCAGTTACAAATTTATTTGGATCAAGACCTGCTGCTGTATATATTTCAGCTGCTCTTACTCCTAACCTTCCTAGAAACGTACTAACCTCACCTTTATCTTGCGCGTATTCTTCTGCAAGTGATTTTTTTCTACCTTTAAAAGTTATATCAACCATACCAGGCGTCATCATGTCTGTTACGGCTTGAAGTACGTCATTTGAATCAACACCACTTTGTTGCGCTACATCAGGATTAAACTTTAATAGATCTAATATTAAACCAGAATTTTCTTGAACAAGAGTGCTCGCAGCGCCAATGTCTCCTTCGACAATGTCTTGCATTAACTTTTTGTTTCTTGGAGCTTGCTCTGATTGTCTAGCAGTACCTTGTTCAGTAACTTCAGTCCCTTTTATAGTCCCGGTTTTTGCAGCTACATCTGCACCTTTACCACTCTTAATTGCTTTATTGTAACCTTTAACAAAGTCTAGAGCACTTCTACCAGTTCTAAAGCTAATATTTAATTTACCACCGCTAAATATACTTTTTAATGTTCTGCCAAAATCTGCAAATTTATCAATTAAAGTAGTGTTTTCTACTATTTGATCGCTAGATAAACCTTCACTAGTTAAAGTAAAAACTTCTTCATAATACTGATCTTCATTTATATCACCATCTTTAAGTTGCTTATTGACTTGATCAAGTCTATTAGTAAGTAAAGCATCCATTTCTATGCCATCACTGTTTAATAAAGCCTCTAGTTTTTTACCAGCATCTATTTTTGCAGCGCTATTATTTACAAATATTTTATCTAATAAAGCATGTAAAACCTCATGTTGAGCTGTAGTAGCTACATTATCCTTTAAAGCAGAAACTTCGTTTAGTATAATTTGAGTAGTACCATCACCCATTCTAGATATAAAACCATAGTTTTGGTCTTTAGCAGATAGTATATTTCCTTTTTCATCTCTAGCTAAGCCTACAACTTCACCGCCATTGGCTTCTATTGCTTCAACAGATGATATAAGATCTTCTGTGCCTTTAATATTCTCAAGACCTACGCCTTCAAGACCTTCAATAAAAGTCTCAGCACCTTTTATGTTTTTTGAAATTCTGTCTTGTGTAACTAAGTTGTTTAATTCTGTATCTACTTCTTTAAGCCTAGTTGATTCTTCTTTTGTTAAACTAGAGTTATCTACTTCTTTTACTTTTTGTTGTAGATTTTTTTGCTCAATCATTAAATCAACCATAGCGGGTTGATTAGCTTCTCCTATATCTAGTTTTGTTAAAGTATTTACAGCGCCTTCAGTTTGTCTAAAGTTGTTTTTTATTTCATCACCTTTTTCTACACTGATTTCACCTGCATCTACTTGTGCTTGAACAGCTTTATCTAAAGCCATTTTAGCGACTGGATTTTGAGATAATTTTATACTGTTTTCAGTGGCTTTTGGAGCTATATAAAGCTCTGTAACATTATTAAGATCAGCATCTTTTACAACTTTGTTAACTTGATTAGCTTGAGCGTTTTGTTTTAAAACATTAAAAGCTTTACCACTCCCAGATATACCAGCGCCCATTGCTCCACCTATTAAAAAAGTGTCTACGAGCTCTTTTAAATAACCATTCCAAGCATTTTCATCATCTAACAACCATGAATCAGCTAAATTATTAACGGTTAAAGTAGCGCTTTCAGACAAACCTTCTAAACCAAAATCTTTAGCAATACCTAGTGCTAGCTGTCTTACACTTTCAACAACTTCTGTTTTAGTTCCTTTTGGAACTGCAGCAAAGGCTCTTTTTGCTATTCCCCTAGTTATTAATTCTAAGCCGCCTTCACTTACGCCGTGTACAAGACTATTTATGTTTAAAGCTCCGCTTAAATCTTCTCCTTCTCTTTGTTTTTCTAAACTAGAACCCGCCGCTTGACCAGCTATCATAGAGGTTATACCAATAAAAGGTGTAACTGCTTGCACGAGAGACGGTATTGATTTTAAAGCCTCTGCAGACATTCTTATAGTTGCATCCCATGCTTTTCTAGCGTCTGCGCCTTTTAAATCTAATTTACCTTCTTTATATCCTATAGACTCACCAAACAATTCACCTATAGTTTGATCATATTGAACCATTGTTTCATTTATAGCATCAGATTTTTGCTTAAAATTACTAGATAGATCTTGCAAATAATTAACAACATTAGAATTATTTATTGGAAGACCTTGGCTTTTTAAACCCATGCCCACCATTTTATTTAAAACTTTTTGTCTTTTTTCTACATCTAAGCTATTATACAGCTCTAATGTTTTGTCATCTGCCATTGCAACAAATGCTATTTCATTTAAATAAGTAGGAATTCTTAAAGTTGTAGCAAAAACATCATAGAATCCAGATTTAATCCCTCTCAATGTTTCTCTTATTTGAACTACTTTTTGTTTATTCTGAAGCATTAAACTTTCAGTTATAGAGTTTTCAAGTAGTGTAGGATCTTGTATAATATAATCTTCGTCTGTAAGCTCCATTAAAGAACTAGGTTTTTTACCTGTTCTTTTTTCAAAGTTTTTCATTGCATCTTCTGTGGATGCTTTAGGTAACTCTTTTTGCGGCAAATAAAAGCCACCATCTTCTGCTCTTACAGCTAAATTGTTTTTTTCAGGATCTGTTTCAAGTAAAGTTACAGTACCAGGTTCTTCTTGAATCTTTTTTAATTGTTCCTGATATGCTTCAAATTCTTTTTTCTGATCTTCATTTAAATGACCAAAAGTGTTTGCTATTGAAAACTCGGCAACATCACTAGCTTTTATAAAATCTTCTTCACCTTTTTTTCTAGTTAAATAATCTAAACCACCTTGATCATTTACAGAAAACTTATATTCGTAATTATCATTTTCTGGTGAATAAATCTCGTTAGTCTTAGCTATGTTTTCATATTGCTTTTGATAATTTCTAGTAGCATCTAACTGCTCATCAGTCATGCCTACCTGAAACTCGCCAGGTTTAATTTCTTGAGATACTAATTCTCCATCTCCAGAATCTGAAGGATCGGATACTTCTGTTTTTTCCGCTGCTACAGTCGTATCCGTCTCCGCAACAGCAGGTGGCTTTCCCTCTTCTTTAGTTTCTTCAGTAGTAGTTTCTTCAACATCTTCTACAGTTTCTTCTGTAGGTTTAAAGTTTTTAAGAATTTCTATAATTTGCTCAACTTTCAAAGGAGGAAATTGAGACTGAAGTTCTATAGTTTTTTCTTCTAATGTCATTTAATTTAAGTTAATTTGTTATCTTGTAAAAACTTTTGTGCCTTAGCTTTTTTAGCTTCTGCTAGATCAAATACAGAGGCGTCTTCTGTAACTGTAGGTAATCTATCTGTGATAAATTGTTTTATATAATTATGCATAAAATACTCTACAAATTTTTTTGAAAATAAAACTTTTTTATCTTGAGATAAAGGCAAGTCTTCTTCATAGCTCCAGCTTTCACTAGCTGCGTTTGCGTTTTGTGCCATTTGATCATCTTCTTCAACGCTTGTTTGCATTGCTAAATAAACGTTCCATAAAGCTACAACCTCTTGTTCTTGAGATAGTATACCAGCAACTTCAGCATTAACAAAAGGCATTGATTTTTTTAAAATCTTATCTGTATCAAATTTCAATATGTTTCTACCTTTACCTCCACCTATATCTATTATTTCATAATCGTAAGAACCATCTGGATTTTTCATTACAAACTCATCAGATATTACCGCGCTTGGAGATAATTCACCATTTTCTTGTATTGAACTACCTTCAAATAATCCAGTTTGAGGCATAATAGACATCATTAATTTTTGTATATTAGGAGTAGATGTTACGATGCTAGTTCCTTCTTTAGCTAGTGTTGATAATGAAATATTGTTTATAATTAAAGGTTCTTCAAACATTGGTCCTGTAAACATAATCTCTAATGATCCTGTCTCTAGTATGTTCATTGTTATATCATAACCATTGTCTTTAGAAAAACCTGGTTTAGTAGTAATTACAGAGTTAGCAACTGTGTATTTAAAATTATTATTAGGATCAAAATTTGGCTCTTCAGTTATAGCTAATTGAGAAGTAAGTTCACTTAAAAAATCAAGAGCGTTTTCAGGCGCCTTATCTAATAGTTTTAACTGCTCGTATTCATATTTACAATCACCTTCAATACATTTATTACTATCTATATTAGACATTAAAGTAGCGTATATTTTAGCTGTAGGTCTAAAAGCTTTACCTAGTATATCAAAATTAAAATCGTAATTAGAAGCTATAAATTCTTTATTAAAACCAAGAGCATTGCTTTCGTTAAATTGTTTTAAATATAAATTTGCTTGTATATTTTTATTTTCCATATTTATTTTTTAACCAGCAGCAAAGCTCATCACTGTACTTCCAAGTCCGCTAATAGCACCTGACATCTGATTAGAAGCGCTTGCGCTAGCAGCATTTTTAGCACCTGTTAAAGCAGCTATTTTATTTCTTTGATAGTTTATTTTATCAGACTCTCTGTTTTCTCTCATTTGCAGTTTAATGTTTTCACCCATGCCTTGCAATTGTTGTTCTCTTCCAGCTTCAGATATTTGAAGACCCTGTATTCTCTGAGCGTCTTGTAATTGAGCCTGCTCCATTGTTTGCTGCCCTTGAGCTCTTAACTTAGCATTAGCTGCTTCTTGAGTTTCAATACTAGCAGCAACACCTTTTTTACTTTGTAAAGCGGCTTGAGCTAACGCTGTTGCACCACCGGCTCCAGCACCAGTTGCTCTTAGTGTATCTAAAGTATTAGCTAAGGCAATATCTGATTGTTCCATTTGTATTTCAGCAGCACCAGTAGCTACACTTAGGTTTGCAAAAGGATTTGTTACTTTACTAGAAAGATCTTTAGCTAATGAAGACATGTCCTTAACTCCGCTGTAAGGATTTGTAATTTGCTGTCTACTACTTTCTAAAGAGTTTAATTTTCTTGTTTCAGCTTTTATTTGTCTAGCCAATTGCCGCGCTCTTTTCTTAGCGGATCGAGATCCAAAGATACCACCTGCTAGTTTTAAACCACCGCCAATTGCGGCTACCGCTATCATCGCCATATTAACTTGTTTTTTTGTTATATTCGTCTATTGTCATAGACACTAATTCGTTTTCTATATTTTCTATATCTTGTGTATTGCTAGGGTTTTTATGTACATTTACAAATATAGAATCTTCTAAAGCATATATAAATCTTTTAGAACCAGGTTCTGATATTGTATAACATGGAGCTATATGCTCTATTTGCTCTCCATTGTTATTTATTAATACTCGGCCTTTCATTAAAAACCAAGCATGCAAGTGATTGTGTATAGCACCTACCACAACATCGTCTTTACTCATATCCATTTGCCTTATGTATACTTGATCTGCAAAACTATGCTTTATAGGTATTTCAGGAACTTCTACCACGCTTTTACCATCACCATAGAAACCTTCTATATCATTATTACTAATAATAATATCTTGTATTTCTTGAACTGATTTGTTTATTTTTTTAATATCCATTGGCAAAATCATAAATTGTAGATACTGCAAATAATTCTTTATATCTACCTGTATCTGTTACAGAATCTGTAGAAAAATTTACAGTAGCAAAAAACCCTTTAACACCTGAGGTTAAACGCCCAGATATTATTTCACCTTGAGTTATTGAAGAGTTGCTTGTTAAGTTAGAACAATATTTATTTTCTTTTCTATAAAATCCAGCTCTAAATATAGGTGGAACTACAGCAGAAACTCCAGTGTTAGGTGGATTAGCTGAATCATAAGCACCTTCTACGTAACTAAGAACTCTATTTGCTATATCGTTATAAGATTCACTTGAGCTAGTATACGTGCCTGGACCTGTCTCATCTGAAATAAAACTACTAACTTGCCAGCCATTAGATCCTTCATAGTTAATACTTTTAAATACTTTTTGATTACTAACTTCTGGATTTACAATAAATTTAACTAATGAATTATCTTGAACATTATAAAAATTATTATAATTAACGTTTAAAGAGTTATGCAGCCATATTTGAGTACCAGTTGTTGTGTAATGTTGATTTCTTAAACTAAAAGACTGATCAGGTTTATAACTATATCTACTTATCCAACCCTGAGCTTTTTCATCGTAAGAAACAGTGTTGTAACCAGCAAATAAACCTTTAGGTTGTATAGATAATACATAATCTTTGTTGTAAATATCATAAGCTCCTATAAGTTTTCCTTTTGTTGTAAGAGTGTCAACATTTATTATATTGTTTCTAAAGAAACTACGCATTCCAGTGGAGGATATTTCTATTAAAGAACCATCACCGCCTAGCTGCATTACTGTATTTTGAAAAGAATCTACAAAAAACTTATTATATCCGTAAACTGCAAAACTTTCAGGATGATTACCTATGCCGTAATTTCCAAGTATAGGAGTTATTTGGCCTATAACTTGTGTAAGTGAACTAACAGCTGTTCCTTGACCTTCAGCGCTATATATAGCGTCTTTATCTATCAAAGCTTTACTTACTTTGCTTTCTTGAAAAATAAGTAAATTAGTATCTTCTGCATAAAGTTTTTGTATAGATCCATTAACAGGATCTAAACTTCTTGTTATATCTTCAGCTACGCTAAATACATTTGTATTATTAACCCCGGTTCTTGAATTGTAAATACCTGAATATATTAAAGAATTAAATCTAATACTAGAATTAGGATCTTCTTCTACTAAATAAGCTCTAACACCATAATCTGTAGAAGTATTGTTATAACCACCTCTTATTCTAGCTTCTTCTATAACCCAACTAAATTCTCTCTCAGTAGGAGTAGGTGCTGCAACTGTAATAGGATAACCACCTATTCTAACAGGTATTCCAAAAGATCCATTCCATACCGTTTTTGGTCTAAATGCACTTGACGCAGATCTATCTAGCGATCTTTTTTTAAGAACAAAGCTGTTGAAATATTTTATTTCTAATATACTAGCCATTTTTTATTATCACTTTTAAAATTGTTTTTTTACTACTAAGCAAGAGCACAATATTGTATCACTACTTTCAACGTAACTTCAGTACCTGCAGGTAGTTGTTGAGGTATTACACCACCACCAAATTGAGGATTATACTCTAGTGAAAAACTTCCTCCAATCTGACAAGGACTTGACGGGCTGGTTAGAGTTACTACATTAGCTAAATCTAAAGGAGCTGGTATTACTTCATCAGGAAATATTGTTTCTCCTTGCAAGGCAAATAAATCTTGAGCAACCTGTCCTGGTTGTGTTATTGTAAGATTTGTACTGAGTGTAAATGGGAAATCAGATGGAGGATTAAAACTCGTTCCTCCAATACTCTCTAATTGAATATAAGCTCTCATTTGAACAGGTCCAGTCGCTGTAAAGCTAGCACTAAAATCAGGTGTTCCAGACCAATTTCCTGAAATATTTTGACCAAATCCTCCATCAGGTCCTCCAATACCACCATCGGTACCACCTTGTCCACCATTACCGACTATAGATCCACTAATTGGAAATGAGTTTTGTGAAGTAAATACAAATTCTGATCCAAAAAAGGATGTTGTACACGCGGCTATTGGATCATTATCTCCATTAAAGCCTCCTGTGACTCCTCTTCTTAAAACAAAACCAACAAATGTAGAAGGTATACCTACGGCATTGTTGTCAGCATCTCTAGCTGCAATTTCTAAACAATAAGCAACGTTTGTGTTATAAATTGGATTAATACCAAACATTTCAGCTTGAAGATAATAGAAAGAATCTTCTAATCCAAAGTTTGGATCTGTAATTGGATTTGGATTATTCAACTGCAAAGTCCAGTGGTTATCAGGATTATTATAAGCGCTATCAACATTTGCAAGTTGAGGATCATTAATAAGATCTCTTGGAAATCCAGCGTTTTGTCCAGCAGCTTGTGGATTTGTGTTGAAAGGATTAGCAGCAAAATTGTTCCACGGATTTACTCCTATTTCAAGCCATTTCCAATTAGGATTAGTTATATAATCTGTTGCAACATACATTTTTATTATATCAAGCTCTAAATCTATTTTCTGAAGATCAATAGTAGATGAACCATTTATGCAATTAATATAAGCAAGAATAGTATTATCTAATCCTAAAAGTTCGTTACTAAGAACTACATCAGGATCTATTTCAATTGGTTGAGGGTATTGAGTAAACGTGCCTCCAAGTTGAGGCGAAAACTGATTATAAACTCCTCCTACAAGATCTATTTGATTTTCAATTGTACCTGGTACTACAGGTCCTTTTTTTAATATTTGTACTTTAGGTCTTTTAGGATTTACAGGTTGTACGGTAAGTGTATCACTAATTTCAGCAGGAACTTCATTAAAAGGAACTCCAGAGCTATCTTCGCCTGAGTTAGAGCATAAAAAGTTAAACCTAAATGTATTACTAGCAGGTTCAGAAAAAACTAAACCAGGAGATTCTTTTCCTATTATAATTCTAAAACCTTCAAACATAGTTCCATTTGGAGCATTAGATGTAACTAATGTTCCTTCCCCAGCTACACCACTAGGTGTCCAGCTAACGACTATTGTTCCATCAGGAAAAGATATACTTGAGCCTGAAGTAACAGAAGCGCCAACTATAGTAGTTGATCCAATAATAGATACTCCGCTAGTTCCTCCGTAACGGGCTAATTCGTTATTATTCGGATCTATTCTGTTTCCAGTTGGCCAAGATTTTGCTGTTGCTAATTTTTTTATAAGAAAGGTAGTCCCAGAAGCACCACCTGCTCCAATTTCAGCAAAACAACCTGGACTTGATTTCTTTTTTAATATTATAACATATTTTCCGTCAAATGCCGATGGATTAGATTCTCTTATGCCAAATATACCATTAGAACTTCCATTTGGTTCAGTCCCGCCATTTGTGTCAAAATAAGGTATACCATTAAATGATGTATTTCCATCTAAGTCTGTAACACCTAAAATAGGATCTATTATTACATTATTCAAAACAGGCGTTGGAAATGTAGTACCTGTTTGAGTTACTGGTTGAAATGGTAGCGTAATAACTTGTTCGTAATCACCAGCTGAAGCTTGATCGTTAACAACCGCAGCTTCATTGAAAGCAGGTGTTGCTATAAAATCTTGTAATTGACTAAAAACATTGGGAGGTGGACCAGTGTCTATAGCTTTGTTTAAATTTTCTATAAGCCCAGAAGTTGTAGTTTCATAGTATATATCTATTAAAGATATATTAGGTGTTACTTCATAAACATTTAAAGCTGGATTTCCTGAAAAAGGTTCAGCATCACCACTAAAGTTCATTGGCGTGCCAGCTAGAGCCATTACAGGTTTATCTAAAATAACATTACCTGCAGTAGCGCTTGTTGGGTTATAACTTAAAACCCTAACATTACCACCAAATGAAGTTAATCTCATGCCTCTTGCTATTGTTGAGCTTGCTGGAGTAACACTGCTTAAAGGTACAGACTGAATTCCTGGGAACGTTAATGTTGAACCGGCTGGAAAGTTTGAAAAAGCTTGAACTGTTTTAACCCCACGTGGTATTTGTACACCAAATTTTTTCTGCGTATTTATTCTAGCTACTAAAGAACTTGAATCTGAAAACGTAGACTCTCCAGCTGATTCTAAATAATCAAAATTATAAAATACATATTTAACTGAATTAGCTACATTTTGTATTCTAGGAAACTGCTCGTAGTCAAATAAATCTTTTATTGTAGCTACATTTGTAGTTATGTCAGCTATTTTTGAAGGATAAAATTGAGCATTTCTAGTGCTAGTTCCTCCTCCTATAATTTCTGTTTGATATGGAGATACACGACCAAATAACCTTACACTACTTGGAAAATCTTTTTGAGTTGGCCCTACTTCTGTTAAATCTCTAGGGATTTTATTAATATTATCATTATACAAAACAATATGAGAAGTTGAAGTAAGCTCTTTAGTTCTATCTAATGGATAAGCAGCCATTGCAGTTGGAATATAAACATTGTAGTAGTCTTGTTCTGTCTGCTTTACAACTACTTTAAAACTGTACCAACCTAAAGGATTATAATTTTGAGAATTAATATCACCATTATATATACCAGGACTTCCTGTTCTGATGTCTCTTAAACTGTTTATAGTAGAATTAAACTGTATATTCAATGCGTTTCCATCAAAAGCTGTAACTTCATCTTTTAATTCTTCACCTCTATAAGGAGAATAAATAGAAGAAGCTAAAAATTCACCTAAAGCAGCGTATTCTGATTGCTTAGAAAATAATACAGTAGATTGTCTACCAAATTTATCAGATAAAACAATACCTACTTCATAAGTTCTATTCTGTTTTAAAGTAGCATTTGGATATTCTATAGAAGAAGTATCTGAATTAACTATGTTTTCAGATATATTAAAAGCTTGTTTTGGAAGACTACCTAAAGTGTAATCTAAAAAAGCTGGCGGCGTATGTTTGTTTTGAAAGTTACCATATATAATTCTATTACTAGCAACTTCTTGACTTAATGCTTTTACAGGAACTTTATCGTAAACCCTTACTGTTTCAGCTTGAGGAAGTGTTTTAAAAGGAGGCTTAGATCCATATTCGTATTGATATATATTACCGTTTCCAGCTATAGATCCTTCAACTGGTATTGAGTCAACCACTTTTATAGCTGTTTGATCTGATTCTTTATATAATATATCAAGTTCTTGAACTTTAAATCTATTTACTAAGTCATTAGCGGGGCATGGAAGTGGAACATTTAAAGTTATTTTATTAACTTTGTTTTCCATAAAAGAAACTTCTGTACTTCTATAAGCGTTTTCTTCGTCAGAAATATTACTACCTCCATCATCAAAACTTGAAATAGAGCTTAACCCTTCTTTATCCATAAAATAGCCATCTTGCTCTGGTATAAAACAAGGTTGTGTAAATGGTGCCATTAAAGAGTACTCGCCGTCATCATATTTAAATCTATAAGAAAATCTTACAAACTTATCGTTTAGATATTCTATATTAGCCGTTTCAGCAAAAGTAGAATTGTAATAAGGGTTAGGAAGAGCTAATCTTAATCTAAGGTTAGCAGCTGGCGTTGGACTTGGTAATTGATTTAAAATAAATATAAGTTCAAATCCAGGAGTTCCGTCTTGACTTACACCTGTGACTTTAGAGCCAGAGTCTGTAAAAACTCCTGGTTGAGTAACAGGGTTATATTCAAAGTATAAATGATAACCGTTCATGTTAGAAGCGACTCCTGTGTTGGTGTTTGTAGCGCTATAAAAACCACTATAATCTGTAGGATTAATTTTTAATTCAATAGGGGTTCCGCTTATACTTATATAATCAGAAGCTTCAGCGTCTGCAGGTAAGTATAAATCTGAAGCATTTTGCATAGTTGTTTCTGGAGTCACAAAATTAACAGTCATACCAGTAGGTATAACTTGAGGATTGTTAACAACTACACTCGTTGGCCAATTAGAAGAATCTACTACAAAAGTATCAGGACTTATGAAATTAAAAACAAAAGTTGCGTTATTATCAGTAGAAGAACTAATTGTTAGTATATCGCCATTTGTATATCCACTTCCTGGGTTTACTATAACTACTGTTCCAGCTTGTATAATACCACCTGTTTCACTATAAGTTACTGTTACGCCTCTTCCAGTTCCTCCAGTGCAAGGTGATGGTACGTTTGTATTAGGATACGCAGATCCACCTGTTATTAATGTTGCTATTGAACCAAAAACTCCTAAAGTAGAAGGAGCAGAACCTGTTACTCCGGAAAAAGTTAAAGTAGTAGATGTAGAGGCTATTGAAGTACCTGTAGATATTGGTCCTAGAGTAGATGTAATTTCAGCTTCACTAGGTTGGTATAAATTTATAGCATCGCAAGGATAGTATTTAGCAACAGATATTTGCTCTTCGGTTGTATAATATCCTGTTGGTCTATTTATATTAACTTTTCTAGGTTGATTTCTATTGTCTGTAAAAAACAACAAGTCTTCTATTAAGTTTATTCCATATAACTGATTTTGTGTAGAAAAATTTAACCATGCGCCTTCTACTATAACTTTAAAATTAGCTTGATCTGCTAGATTATAAGAAACAATCGCAGAAAAACTATTCATTAAATTTTGTATAGTAAAGGTAGCATCGTTATTACCACCGTCTATAGTTACCACATCACCTATACTGTAACCTGCACCAAAAGAAACTACAGAAACAAAAGTTATAGCCCCTGCAGCAACCGTGCAAGAAACTATTAAACCTGTTCCATTTCCAGCTGTAGTAGTTGTTCCATCTACTGGATCTGTATAACCACTACCTTGTGTTGTCAAAGAAATAGGACCTGCTGTAGAAGTTATCATAAACAAAGCGTTTACACCAGAAGCTGAAGGATTTACTAATTCAATAGAGTCATTTTCAGCAAAACCACTACCATTATTTATAATTGTAAAAGTTGCAATAGAAGTATCGGTAGCAGACGTAATTGTGTCAACGCGTATAGTCATACCAGTACCAGAGCCTCCACTTACATTATAAATAGATCCAGCAGTAAATCCAAAACCTCCATTTTGCAAAGCAGCTCCATCTACACCTGAATCTTGACTAAGAGGATATGTTGATGTTATACCAACGGCGCCTTTAGGAACATAATAAGCTTGATCTTGTGTTAATGTATTATTAGTTAAAAAACCGTATATACTATTTTTAGCATCACTAGGTAAAATACCAATAAATTCTGTGTCAGCTTGAAAATCATCAAAAGTACCTAAAGGAAGATTACTTATATTTTGTAAAAGCTGATTACCTAAAACAGTCTGCAAGGTACCTACATTTCCTTCAGAACTACCATCTCCTTGAGATTTGTTTATAGAAACATTTAAAGCATCTCTATACTCACCCTCAGGCATCAATCTATCATCGAGATCTTTATTCATTTTAGATCTCAAAAAGCTGTTTTTAACTTCTGCCATTAAATTTTAGTGTTTTATCCATTTAGATTTACCTCGCATAACTTGTACTATTTCATCAAGTTTAATGTTTGATAATCTTATTTTAGCATTTCTAAGTTTTGCGCTTCTGTCTCTTTTGAGTCGCATTATAGTGTTAGGATCTTGGTTAGCTCTAACAGATATTATATTATAAAGTATAGATGCATATAAAGCATCTTCAGCGAGCTTAGGAACTTTCATATCAGAATCATAAGCTAAACCATCAGATATGTATTCTAGTACAATAAGTTTATCTGCCAACTCATTAGAAAAAGATATTTTACCTTCTCTGTGATTCATGCTAAACCAACCGTTTATTTGAGACGTCTGAGGATCTAGTCCATATAGTTTTCCAGTATTAAAATTACCATCAAAACCATATAAATTCCACCAATAAGCAAAGTCATCAAAATTATTGAGTAAGTTAAAGTTTAATAAATTAAGATTTGCATTTTTCCATCTTTCTTCTGTTATAGATGTACCTTCTATATTTTCACCAAAGTTATCTTGAGTTGGAATACCTGCTGAATCTTGAGCAGGTGTTGAATATGGATTTATTGTTAAGTTGTTTACTGGGTATAATATTCTTTTTATTCCTAGTTCGTCTATTCTAGACACCCTAACATAATTAACATAGTCTTGTGGTAAAGGTAAACTTAACGAAGCTGGTACTGTTAGTTCTTGAGAGTGAACACTTTTTAATGTATCATAACTAAATTCTTGTAAAGATCTTTTAGCAAAAAACAATACATCTGATTTTTTGGCTTGTTGTATTATTTTACCATCACCAACATAACCAACCATGAAATTATCAATAGCGTCATTTAGTTTTATATACTCATAACCACCATAATTGTCTTCTACAGCTTCACCAAAAGCCTTATCTGCCGGAGTGTTTCCATATTTACCACCTGTTAGTATTTTTAACTGAACAACGACATAAGCATTAACACCAGGTTGAGCAACTAACTCTATAATATTATTACTAGCTTTTAACTCTGTAATCCATTCAGACCAAGATCCTGGTATACCTGTAGCACTAGTGTATACTTTAAAATTATTTTGAGCGTAGTTGATATTATTAGGATTCCAGCT
>Ga0209535_1001343_pt1 | contig 16859 bp, 35 predicted proteins | sample LinPmetageLP28_FD_184041 | JGI IMG/M metagenome (GOLD analysis project Ga0209535, IMG submission 184041) | Marine viral communities from the Pacific Ocean - LP-28 (SPAdes) (version 2) | ecosystem: Environmental > Aquatic > Marine > Oceanic | place: Pacific Ocean | collected 2009-08-22 | reverse complement strand
TCAATTATAAAGGATTAACTTATATACCAGTATAACTATGCAATTAATTAAAGTAACTAAAGGTGGAGCTCTACATTTCAAATTGAGCGATGGAAGATTAGGTGTAACATATCCTAGTGGTTATGTAAGAGTATCTACCAAAGGAATTAACTGTAACAACGGTAGAATATTAATGTACCAAATTAACAAACAAATAAAAACTCCTTTCCAAATGGAAAATGGGAAAGGTTGGTTTACTGTTGAAAGAAAACTAATACCTCTACAAAGAGATAGAATAAACCATCTATTCTGTTTTAACAATATGAATTGTAAATAATGAAGACTAAAGCAGATGTAATGACAGAAATAGCGTTATACGTTAGGTTAAACTACCAAGACGATTGGTACTTACAAGAAAAGATAAATCAACTTAGAGAGAAAATATATGAGTAAAGAAGCAATTAAAAATCCATGGGATTTAGCGTATGAAGAATTTAAAGATGTATACAGCAGAGCAGAAATAGATGATATGCTTTTCTGTGAAATAGAAGAACTAATAGGTTATGAGTAGAATTAAAGAATTAGACGAGATAGCACAAGGTGTTGCCGAAGTCACTAAAGAACTAATGCACGATAGCGTTGATTGGCAACTAGGGGATTACCCTTTAGACGGCGACGACTACGAAGATCTTCACAGTATGGTGATGTACTTAGCTATTGAGAAAATGTATATGTCTACTAAAAGAGAGTATTACGAGCAAGATTAAATACAAAACAAACACGAATGTTGTTCGATAATATATATGAATTAAAAATAAAAAATTATGTATTGTAAATGCGGCGACGAAGTCCACCCTTATCGATTAAACTTAGGTTATAAAACATGTCCTCCGTGTTCCGAAGTAAAAAAACATTCTTACGTACCTATTACCTATCACAAAACAGGTAATACGATACAAATAGTAAGTCAAGAATTAAGTGATCTTGTACACAAGTCACAACGAAGAAGATAGCTCGAGTAGCTTAGGCACATAGGAACTCAGGGAGGAGATACGTGTGTACGAGTGCGAATTGCTATTAGCCCAGCGAATAAATAACAAACCTGCGTACTGGTTGAGTGTAACTAAATCAAGGTACCGGAGAGCGGTTAGGAAATGACTGGGTGAATGACTCATGGTGTAATGGTAACACTACGGTTTTTGGTACCGTCATTCAAGGTTCGAGTCCTTGTGAGTCAACTAATTTAAAATTAAATAAAATGAATAAAATAATTAAAGGTCAAGTATCAGTAGATCGTAGCGTCTACACAGAATTTAGTAAAGACATGGGATTCTTTTCTATGCATGCCGATTGTTGGAGTGTTGTATCAGAAATTATTAGTAAAGCTCAAAATTGTGAATTAACGTATTCCCACGATATTAATGATATTGTTGTACGATTTAAAATAAACGATAAAGCCGTAAAGCGAAATGGCTTTGAAGAATTGTATGTTAAACTATACGGTGACGGCGCATTTGCTAAGTTAAGACTAGAATTTGAAAATGAAGTTGAAGCTGAGTACTACAAAACTACTGAATATACACCAATTAAAAACTAAATAAAATGAGTAAAACAAAATTTAATGGATTTGAAAAGTATTTCATCCAAACAGCGTTAAAATCCGCTATCGAACAAGCAGAAGAAGATGTTAAAGCAGCCGAGGCTGACGGGAAAAGACCTATTTATGCACAAGGTTACTTCACTATGGTAGGTAATGAGATCATTGATAAAGTAAATGACATGACACTTAAAAAATATCAGGACTAATTTACAAACAAAACACGATCACCGATCGATAATATTAATGAATATAAAAATAATATAATATGAATTTATACCAAAGGTTAATGACCAAAAACAAAGAAGCTATTAAAGAGTATGGTAAAAAATACCCACATACAGCTGAAATGATTATTGCAGAATTAAAAAGCGAAGAGTTCTTTACAAACGTAAGATACGGAACGGCTTGGGATGTGCAAAGAATATGTGAACTTGATTTTCTAGGCAATGCATTTCTTGACAGATAAAGAACTAAGCGAAAGAGCTAAGCATAAAACTCGCGCTAAATTAGCAACTTTAGATTGTGAGTTAGAAGATTTAAAGAACGATTTAAAATCAGGCGCCACTGGCCCTATAACGATCGAAGAATATAAGCTGTTAATAACAGGTACGGAATACGAAATACAAGTATGGCAATGGATTGAACACATGATATACCAATAAAACAATAAAACAATAAAACAATAAAACAATTAAACAAATGATTAAACTAATTACCGACGAGTTAATAGCTCAAAGAATGGAATCCAAAGGTTGGATTGAAGGCTGCGACGATGAGCACGCTAAAAACCAAGTGCTTGAACACTATGAATGTGAGATAACAGATCAATGGCAAAACCCTGACTTCAGTATATACGAAGAATCAACCGCCGACGGTTACTCTGTATGGATTGCTACTGGCGATGACAAAAGTATAAACGTTAACGAAGATGTATACTACTATGAAAACGATCTTGAAGACGTGTTATACGAAGCAATAACTGACTATAGCCAGATCTACTGTGACAACTACGACTTTGTTGAAGCTGCTATTACTAGACATTACGAAGATTTATTATGTAGAATGGAAGATGAAATCAGGGATGAGTTAATAGACGAAGGTTATGGTGATAAAATAGAAGACCCAATAAATTCATTACAGTGGATAGAAATGATTTCTCAAGACGATCAGTTTATTAAAGATTCAAAAGAAATATATGACGGAGTCGTTAATATAAATACTAATGAGGATTATAAGTATAAAAGTTTTACGTCAGAAGTAAAACAAGACGTGTCAAGATACCAGATTGTAGCTAATCATTACGGTATAAAAATAAGTAAAATTTCCGCTCATAACATAATATTTAAAAAATTAAAAGATGAAAACTAAAGAACAAACAGTACCTAAGTGGTTTAAAGGAACCATATATGAACAAGGTGAAACGGTAATTAACCCGTTCAGCAACCAAGAGTACGAACTAAATGGCTTAGAATTATCTATGTACGATTTTATAATGGGATCTCAGTATGTGTTTGAAATGGCACCTAAATCTGTTACACCTAAACAAGTAAATGACTTTCAAAAAGCGTTAAGTTGGTTTCGTAAAAATAACATTGAAGCTTATATGGCACTATTAGATTAATGAAAGATTTTATTAAATACACTTTAGTATGGGTGAGTCAAAACTTAGCAATACCATTTTGGGTTGTAGGTCATGTACATTTATCCATACACTCTTTTCACCAATTGTATGAAGTTATATCTAGTATTGCTATGAATATAATAGTGTTAACTGGGTTTGTAATAGATTACAAAACAAACACGAATGCCAATCGATAATAATAATAACTAAATTAAATTAAATTATGAACAAACTAGTATTACCCAAGCAAATTGTACAAGTAAACTCTACTGCAATTTCAACAGCAATTTATGAGTATGAAACTTATAGATTAAAATTAACATTTAATAATAATCAATCTTACAACTACACTAAGGTTCCTAACCACGTATTCGAAGGCTTACGTACTTCAGAATCTAAAGGTAAGTTTATTAACAAATACATTCTACCTGTATACAAATTTACTTACGCTTAATGAGTGAAAAAGAATTAGATCTTTTAGCTAAAAAAATTGCTGACAAAGTTTTTGATGCTTTATTAAGTAAGCAAAGAGAATGGGATCAGCAATTCTACGCTGAATATGAAGAATTAAAAAGTCGTACACCTAGTATGTCAAAAGAAGAAGTACTTATTATTGAACTTAAAGAACTTGAAGATCAACTAAATCGTCAAGTAAAAGCTGAGCAATTTGAAAAAGCTTCAATTACTAAAAACAAAATAATTAACATTAAAAACCAAATTAAAAAATTATGATAAAACCTATGCTCGCATACAAAGTAGACAAGAAACCTGTCGACTGGTCCGAGAAAGTATTCATGCAACCTAAGCTTGATGGCGTTCGCTGTGTAATATCTAAAGACGGTGCGTGGTCTCGTACAGGTAAACCCTGGCTAAACATAGATCACATACTTGAAAACTTAAAACCAGTATTCGAAAAATACCCTGAACTTATACTTGACGGCGAATTATACAATCACGAATTAAAAAATGATTTCGAAAAAATTATCTCATTAGTTCGTAAGACTAAGCCACAAGCTAGCGACAGAGTTGAATCAGCAGCTTACGTACAATTTCATTGCTATGACTTTGTAGATACTAATCTTACATTTGAAAAGCGATGGAACTTTTTATCTCTTGCACCATTGTATTCTTATTGCGTTAAGTATGTATCAACTCATAGCGTTGCAACACGAGATTTAGCAAATGCTATACACGAAGACTGGCTTAACCAAGGCTACGAAGGCTCGATCTTGCGTTTAAACGGTGTTTACGAATGTAAACGTTCTTATAACTTACAAAAGTTTAAAGACTTTCACGATGCCGAAGCGACAATAGTAGGCTATGTACCCGGTAAAGGTAAGTTTACAGGTCTAATCGGTAAGTTTCTAATGCGCGACGACGAAGATATTGAGTTCGGTTGCCCTATCGGCAAAGGCTATAACTTTCAAGATCGACGTAATATACTAAAAAATGTGCAAAATTATATCGGTAAAAGAGCTACGTTCACTTATTTCGAGCGTACTAAAGCTAATAGTTATCGTCATCCACTATATAAAACCTTACGCAATTATGAATAATATTAAAGCAGATAAAATAGAAAATTATATCGTGGAAAACTACGGTACAATGAAGCATGATAAGTATGCTATGTCTGAAGCTATAGAAGAAATAGCTTGTGAGGTAGATTTAAATCCATGGGATGTGTTTTTACTAATTGTAGAAAATAAACCTATAGAAGACGCATATACGCATAGTTACGGATTTCATACAAGATACGGTAGAAGTATAATAGAAAGATTTCAAACTTATTATTACGAAATGGTATGAGTAAGTTAATATGGAAACTATACAACGAGAATATGATAAGTATGGAAGTAGCTGATATGTTACTTGATGAACATTATAATAGAGTAAGCAAAAAACGATATTAATGAATATATTTTATTTACACGAAGATCCTAAGGTAGCAGCGAGCTACTTTTATGACAAGCATAAGGTTAAGATGATATTAGAGTGTGCTCAAATGTTATGTACTGCGCATCACGTTTATGAAAACGGACACAATGTACCTTACAAGAAAGCACACCTTAATCATCCAAGCACTATATGGGTACGTGAAAGTGTACATCATTATTGGTGGCTATATGACCACATGATAGCGTTAGGCCAAGAGTATACAGCTAGATACAGTAAGCATCACCTTAGTATTGCTAAATGCCGTGATGTTTTATTCTATCCGCCGCTTGGCATGAAAGATAATGGATTTGTCGAACCACCACAATGTATGCCTGATGAATATAAAGTAGACGGTGATAGCATCACAGCATATTGGAATTATTATGAAAAAGAAAAGCACAGTGTGCGTAATAAAAACGAAGATATAAAAACTAGGCCATGGAAAGTAAATGGATAATAAGTCTAAAGCATGAACATAAAGATTTATTAACAATAAATCAAATTCACTTTGAAACCTTAAGTATTGCGCAAGAATGCGACGATAGTTAATTAATGTATAAATAGTAGTAGGCTAATGTCACACAGAAACCTTGAATTTTTAAACAAGAGACGTATCATATATAGAAGATCTCCGATCACTGATAAACCAACAGAATCATTTGAGTGGGGTGATTTTTATGAGGATGGTACACATGAATGTTATGAGTTATTTAGAAGTAAAGCTAAGATAAACACGTATAAAAGTCTTAAATGGCATTTAATTGTTTTATGGTACTTAAACCCTCAAATGGATCAAAACGATTTTAACACAATTGCTAAAGTAATATGCAATAAACAAAACGGTTTTGTTACTTTTGAAATGAGTACATGGCATTACGAACAAATGGTTTACGATGTTCTAATGTATGATCTAGAGTTTCCGCCAAAAAACAAGATTAGAAAAATTATATTCAAAGAATATTCAGGATTAACTCCTAAAGAAAAAATGAGTATAGTTGGTAGACTTGTAGGTAAATCAAAAGCTGTAGTTGAAGATGATATATACCAATGTATGTTAGATATTAATGAAGAAGGTAACAAGATCACTATCAACGCATTAGCCTCATTACTTAATTGTTCAGCGAGAACTATACATAGAAATATGAGTAATGAATTAAAGAAAGAAAAAGAATTATTAAACCAACAATTATGCAAATATTAATACGGAAATACAAAAAGAACAGAAGAAAAGCAAAGCATGTAAGGTTTCTGGAAACAAGAATAACCTCACTACATAGCGAAATAGTTACTGCGTCTTTTAAAGGTGAGTACAGTTTTAATAAAAACATAACTATTTTAGGCGGCAACATAGAAAATAAAGCAAAGCTTTTAAGAAAGTATAACAGAAGATTAAAGATTTTAATTTATTAAATAGACAATATGAAAAAGTATAATATTCAAAACTATCTAAGATACAAAGAAGACGTCAAAACATCTATTGCAAACCTAGAAGGTTTAATGTGGGATGAATACAATACCAAAGAGCTTATAATTAAATTTTTACCTTTAGTAGAAAATCTAGCACGTAAGTTTTCTACATCAGATCAAGCATCCGGTGTGTTAAGTATTAATGATTTAATACAATGCGGTTCTGAAGGTTTAATTAAAGCAGCAAACAAAATTGATTGGGAAGTTTTAAATGCATCAGATGACATTGAAAAAACATTGAAGTCATTCTTAAGCAAGCGAGTCAAAGGAGCTATTAGAAGACGTATAGATATTAACAGAGGTGACATAAGAATACCTGAACACAAGTTAAATGAAATACGTAAAAACCCTGATGATAAAGCTGCTGTCGCACTATTCTTTAATTCCATGTTTTTAAGTATAGATAAACCATCTTCTAATGATGAAGACAATGAAAGTAGTTGGGCTAATAAAATCGAAGATGAGTCAGAACCTTACAATATTCAATTAATGAATGTGTATTTAAAAAGTTTAATGCAAAAACATTTAGATAAAAAAGAATATGAAGTGCTAAGGCTTTCATACGGTTTAGACTGTGATAAGCACTCGGCTAAAGAAATAGCTAGCTTATTAGATATCAAGGGAACACGTTATTATGTGACTGTTTCTGAGATAAAAAAGAAAGCTGTACAAACATTAATAGACAACGTAGATCACACGCAAGTGCTTGACTACCTTTAAGTTAAGTGTACAGAGTAATGTAAAAGAGTAACTAAATATGTAATTATATTAATATGAAACTAAACGAAAAGCTGGCAACGATCCAGACAAAATTCAAATCAAAAAAGAGTAGATACAATTCATTCGGTAAATACAATTTTAGATCGGCTGAAGATATTTTAGAAGCGACTAAACCTTATTTATTAGAATTAAAAGTATCAGTAACAATTAACGAAAAATTAATTGCAAGCGATCCTTTCCCAATAATGGAAACAACAGCAACAATAAGCGACGGCGATGCAGATTATGCTATACACGCTACTGCAATAGTAGGTGTAGATCTAAATCAAAAAGGTATGCAAATGCCACAGAAGTTTGGTAGCGCCTCTAGTTATGGAAAAAAGTATGCTCTCGGTAATTTGTTTTTAATTGATGACACTGCTGATAGCGACGCAACAAATTCGCACGGTAAAGCGCCTGTAGCAAAAAACACATTAACCTCAGAAAAAGATCCAGCTTATCCAAAAGCAGTGGAATTTATTAAAAAAGGAGGTAAGTTATCAGCTATAAAAGCTAAGTATAATATTTCAAAAGAAATAGAAACTAAATTAACAACACTATAAGAAATGAAAGATCTTAACAAAAAAGAAATATTAGATAGACTTAGAAGCGATGAAGATTACTACGGTGATTTTGGTCGACAATTTAGAAGTAATTCTGATATTTCTACACTGTTAACAAATCCTCTTGCGCTTGGCACGCCACAAAAGCCAAATATTAACTTTTTAGTTGGAGGTTACTTCCATACAGCGATACTTGAGCCAGAAAAACTCAAAAAGTACAGGATAGTCGAATCAACTACAAGGAATACAAAAGCGTATAGAGAGATTTCAGGAGGCGAAATGTGTTTATTACAACATGAAGTAGATCACCTAGAATTATTAATTGATACAATGCAATCAAACAATGTATGTAGAGATCTAATAAATGGTATCAATGTTGAATATGAACAACCTGGAATTGGTAAGATTGAAGGAATGATGTGGAAAGGTAAAGCAGATATCGTTAATCACGATGAAAAATTAGTTATTGATCTTAAAACAACAAGTGATATATCGAAATTTAGAAGCTCAGCTTTCCGTTACAATTACGACAGTCAAGCCTATATTTATCGTAAGTTATTCGGTTATGATTTAGTATTTATCGCTATAGATAAAAAGACTAAACAAATTGGTATCTTCGATTGCTCTGATGCCTTCTATGAAAATGGTAAGGACAAAGTGCAACAAGCTGTAGAACAATATAAATTGTTTTATGAAAACCCGGATTTTAATCCAAACAATTATTTTATTAACAAGACTTTATAACAAAAGGAAATTATGGCAAGTATTATTAAAGCAAACATTAACTTAAATGACATCCCTAAAGACAAAATTTACAAGGGAAAAAAGGGTAACTACTTAGGTGTTACAATTACAATTAACGACGAAGTTGACCAATTTGGTAATCAAGGACCAATAGTCGTAGAACAAACTAAAGAAGAACGTGAAGCAAAAGCTGCGAAGGTTTATCTAGGTAACGTTAAAGTAGTATGGACTAACGGAGATAACGTAGCCGCTGCACCTAGAGATGATCAAAGACAAGCAGCTCCACAATTAACACAGCAAGAAGATGATCTACCGTTTTAATGGGATGCGAAATATGCGAGAAAGACATATCCGAAGAAGAGTACGATTTTTGTGATATATGCCCTGAATGCAGGGACGGTGATTAACAATTAAATTAAATTAAATGCAAGAAACAGAGATCAATGGATTTTTGATTGATGAATTCAATCAACATAAGCTTGAAGAGGGAAAGAAGCAGGGTATATGTCCTAACTGTTCTTCCGATAGAAAACCCAAAAATCAAAAGGCAAAGTGTGCTTCATATGATTGGGAACGTGGTCTCGGTACTTGTCACAATTGTAATACGTCATTTCAACTACATACTTATAAGCGTAAAGGTAAAGCTGAAAAAGTATATGTTAAACCTGAAATAAAAGCAAATCCGGAAAGACCGGAGTTTGTAACAGATAAGGTTATCAAATGGTTTAGTACAAGAGGTATATCATCTCAGACTCTTATTGACTTAAAAGTTAGTGAGGGTCCTGAGTGGATGCCACAGACCGGTAAGACCGAGAATGTTATAAAGTTCAATTATTTTATGGGCGGTGAATTAACTAATGTTAAATACCGAGATGGAAGAAAGAACTTTAAATTATATAAGGGTGCTGAGAAAGTATTCTATAATATAGATAGTACAATAGGCTATGAGTATTGTGTTATTGTTGAAGGCGAAATGGATGTGCTTGCACTACACGAAGCTGGTATAACAAACGCTATATCAGTACCTAACGGGGCAACTCTTAATACAAACAACTTGGACTATTTAGATAGTTGTATTGATTACTTTGAAGACAAAGATAAAATCATATTAGCTGTTGACTCTGATGAAGCTGGACAAGCATTGCAAACCGAGCTTATTCGTAGATTAGGATCTGAGGTTTGTCACATAGCAACTTTTGAAGATTGTAAAGACGCTAATGAATATTTATTAAAACATGGTAAAGAAAAACTTACGAGCAGGATTACAGGCGCTAAACCGGTGCCGCTTGAAAATGTTACTACATTTAGAGACATTGAAGATGAAGTTACAGATTTTGTTAGAAATGGTTTTAAACCTGGCTTTCAAGTGGGGTTACAAAATTTTGATGATATATTCTCTACTTACACTGGTCAGTTTATTACTGTTACTGGTATACCATCATCTGGTAAGTCCGATTTTGTAGATCAAATGGTTGTAGGTTATAATGCAAATTATGGTTGGAAGACAGCGTTTGCATCACCTGAAAATCAACCAACATATTTACACGCTCATAAGTTAATGCGTAAGACTTGGCAAGGTATGCCAACTAGAGATGATATTGGAGGTGATAGATGGAATCAAATAGCAGATCATTGTAATAGTAATTACTTCCACATTGATATGGAACGTTATACTTTAGATTCAGTTCTTAAAAAGGGAGCTGAGCTAGTTAAACGTAAAGGTATAAAGTGTTTGGTTATTGATCCATTTAATAAAGTTAGAGACCTTGGAGGGTCTGACGATGTTAATAGATACACAATGGAGTACTTACAGAAAATTGAAATCTTTGCTAAGAAGTACGATGTACTAGTATTTATTGTTGCACATCCTACTAAGATGTATAAAACACAAGACGGTAAAATTGAAGAACCTACAATGTACAATATTAAAGGTGGTGGTGAATGGTATGATGCTTCTTATCATGGTATATTAGTTCATAGAGATTACGAAGCTAAAACTGTTAAAGCTAAAGTTCTGAAAGTTAAGTTTCAAAACTTAGGAGAGAATGGCGCTGAAGCTCATTTTAAATGGGAGCCAAAGTCAGGTTGTTTTATTCCTCATGAACCGGTAGATGTAGGTGGCGACAAAATGCCTTGGGAATAAATGGGTAGCGGTCAAAAAAAGAAAGGTATAAATATGGGTTTACCACCTTATAAAGAATCAGATTGGATTCCATATAGATGGTGTATTAAAAATAACATAAATATATCTGCTAAAGCCAAGAACAAAACTGAATGGTATGTTGATATAATCAACAACGGTAAAACTCATACAAGTCCGGAATCTTACGGTAAAAATGAGATATGGATAAAAATATTTGAATATTGTAAATACTATTATGACAAACATAGAAAATGAATACAAAGAATTATTATCAGAAATACTCGACAGAGGTCTGGATAAATCAGATCGAACAGGGACTGGGACGAAGTCTGTCTTCGGAAGAACGATTAGACACGATATGTCACTGGGCTTCCCTATACTCACAGGAAAGAAAATAAGTTTTAATGCAGCAAGAACGGAGCTGCTGTGGATATTACAAGGTAGAACTGATCTTAAGTATTTAGAAGATAATGGTGTTAAGTACTGGCGACCAGATTACGAACGCTCAGGTAGAACAGATGAAACATTAGGCCCTGTGTATGGAAAACAATGGCGTAATTTTAACGGCGTAGATCAGCTTTATAATCTTGTATATAGCATTAATACTAATCCAGACTCTAGACGTCTTATGGTTAGTGCATGGGCTCCACACGAGATGAATGATATGGTGCTTCCTCCTTGTCATTACGCTTTTCAAGTTTATATTAACAACGGTGTTATGGATTTAATGTGGCAACAAAGATCCGCTGATGTGTTCTTAGGCTTACCTTACGATATTACAATGTATGGTTTATTATTAAAGATGTTAGCTAAAGGTGCTGGACTTGAGGCTGGTCAACTTATTGGTCAACTCGGTGACTGTCATTTATATAGCAATCATTTAGAACAAGCAAAAGAGTATAGAAGAAGATCTAAACGGGCTTTGCCATTTTTACATTTAGATAGAGGCGTAAGTCATAATGTATTAGGCGGTTTGAATATACCTGATAGCTTTGAAATTAAATTAATTAACTACAATCCTTATCCTGCAATCAAAGCAGTGTTAAGTGTTGGTAAATAAAAATAATAATGTACACAATTTATCATATTCCTGGTAAAAAAATTGGTGTTACACGTAATATTAATAATAGAGTTACGGAGCAGCAAGGTTATGCACCAGATGAATACGAAGTTCTACTTACTAGCGATGATATAGATTATATATCTGACATGGAAATAGAACTTCAAAAGTCTTATGGTTATAAGGTTGACAGGCAAAAATATAATAAATTAATTAAATCTAATAAAATGAATATAAACGCAACAGAACAAACATCTACATTTCCTTGTCCAATAAATAAATTAAAGGGAAGGCTAATGGATAGTATTGATACATCTTGGGAAACTGATTTTGGATCTTTTAAGATTACTAAAAAAACAATTCCTTGGATAATTAAGAATGCTAGAGTATCAATGTTTAATCCTGAAAGAACTTATGTATACAATAAAGCTTTTGCTAGGGAATTTGTAGAAAATACAACAGATGAAAAGCAAGAACAAGAAGTTGGTATATATGATCTAATTCGTATATGGGCAGATGAAAAGGGTATATACAATAAAGGCGATTCTAAAACTCAATATATAAAGTTGATGGAAGAAGCTGGAGAATTGGCTCAAGCAATATTAAAGAATGATGAGACTGAAGTTATCGATGCTATCGGTGATATGGTTATTGTTTTAACTAATTTAGCAGCACTTAGAGGTCATAAGATAGAAACCTGTGTAGCTTCGGCTTATAGTGTAATAAAATCTAGACAAGGTAAAATGATTAATGGAACATTTGTAAAAACTACATTATAATGAAAAAAGAAATAGAATTTAGAGATCCAGTTGTAAGACGTGTAGTCGATAAGTTTGTATCAAGATCTGATGTAGGCTTTAAAAAGTATGGCGTAACTCTTGATAAAGATCCATCTGAAATGTTTCAATGGCTTAATCATTTACAAGAAGAACTTATGGACGCTGTATTGTATTTACAAAAGGCTAAAGAAGTTTACAGTACAGATCTTGAAGAAGATCTACTAATGGATTTAGAAGTAACAGATGCGGAAGTCCTTTAAAAGAAAGAGCGGGAAGCGTGGACCAGTAAGAGCAAAGAAGGTATCATACGATGGTATCGACTTTGCTTCGGGTCTTGAGAAGTATATGTATATGGCTTTAAGAAAAAATAAGATTAAAGCTAAATACGAAGGAGAAACGTTTGTGTTGCATGCAGGTTTCCATTTTGAAAACGAAGTGTATGAAAGACAGGCTAACGGCAAAGGTGATTACAAGAATAGAGGATGCAAGCGTATCTTACCTATTAAATACACGCCTGATTTTATTGGTGATACATTTATAATTGAAACTAAAGGTAGAGCTAATGAATCATTTCCTATGCGATGGAAACTGTTTAAGCGATTAATTGTAGAACAATTTCCGGGAGTAACATTATATAAACCACAAAACCAAAAAGAATGCGACGAGACAGTAAGGTTAATCCTTTTGAAGCAAAACGAATAGCTAGACAAAAGTACGCTGAACGTCAAATAGATAAGTTCGTAAAGTGGAGCTGGGAAGCTAAAGGAAAAGTAAGATCAATAGACATAGAACAATTACATAAAAGACATAATATAAAATGCACATGAAAGACGACGAAAATAAAGCAGCATGGAGTATAGAATTAGGGTTTTACCCTGGTTTCTTAATTGGTATAAGAAGCTATGAAATGGAAGATAGCAATATACATGTACTATATTTACCTATAGTAGATGTAGCATTAACAATATATAAGTAATGGGATTATTTGATGAGCGCGTAGCGTACAAGCCGTTTGAATATCCTGAATATTATACTGAAGGCTGGTTAAAGCAAGCACAAGCATTTTGGTTACACACTGAAATTTCAATGCAAAGTGATATTAAAGATTGGAAAGAAAAACTAAATGAAAAAGAAAAAAATTTGGTAGGAAATATATTACTAGGTTTTGCTCAAACAGAATGTGCTGTATCAGATTATTGGACACAAAAAGTAGTTGGATGGTTTCCTAAACACGAAATACAACAAATGGCAATGATGTTTGGATCACAAGAAACTGTTCACGCAGTTGCTTATAGTTATTTAAACGAAACATTAAAGTTAGAAGATTACGAAGCATTTTTACACGAACCTGCTACGGCAGATCGTTTTGATAACCTCGTTTCTTACGATGGTAGTAATACAATTGGTATTGCTAAGTCTCTTGCTGTATTCTCAGCCTTTGCTGAAGGAGTTAGTTTATATTCAGCTTTTGCTGTCTTGTATTCTTTTCAGTTACGTAATTTACTTAAAGGTATTGGTCAACAAATGAAGTGGTCAGTAAGAGATGAATCATTGCACAGCAAAATGGGTTGTCAGTTGTTTCGTCATATGTGCGAAGAAGACAATCAATTAATGAGTTTATGTCGAGAAGATGTAATAAAAGCTGCTGAGACAATGGTAAGTCTTGAAGTTAAGTATATAGAAAAAATGTTTGAGATGGGTGATATAGAAGGTATCTCAGCTAATGATTTAAAACACTTTATAAAAAAGAGAACAAATGAAAAACTTGTGGAACTTGGTTACGTCGACTTGGGCAATTATTTTGCGTATGACACTAAAGCAGCGAGCAATCTTGATTGGTTTTACCATCTTACCGGGGGCGTCACTCATACTGATTTTTTTGCTATTAGGCCAACTGATTATTCGAAAGCAAACGAAGGTGAAGACTTCGATGACATGTGGTAAATTAATAACTAACAATGAAATTATAGAACAATTATATGAAAGAACAGACACTTATTGAAATGAAAAACAAGATTGAAACTTTAGGGTTAATCAATCAAAAAATGATAGGAGAATTAAGCCAAACAGCTACAATAGCTTTAGGTGTATTAGAAACAATTAAACACATGCCTGGTTATGATAAAGCGATCGAAAGAGTTAAAGAGCAAGCTGCTAAGCAAACTAGTAAGGCAGAAGCGGCTAACTCCCTGGAAGAGACTAGCAACTAGAGTAGGTTATATGGGCAGTGGTTTTTTAATTGCTGCTCAATGGACTATAGATCCAAAACTTTACATAGTAGGATTTATATTAGTAGTAGTACAAACTAGCTCTAGAAAACAATGGAATCTAGTAGCTTTAAATATAAATGGGCTCATTGCCTGGCTAATACACTTAATAACATAATGTGGAATAATGAATGGAAAAAAGGAGAAGATTACCCTACGTGGGGTAATAACGACGTATACAAGAAGACAATATCCGGGGGATATTTATACGACGGAGAAACGCCTAGAGAAGCATACAAGAGAGTCGCTAAAACAGTTGCTCGTAGGTTATATAAACCAGAAATGGCTGAGACGTTTTTTAATTATATCTGGAATGGCTGGCTTTGCCTTGCTTCTCCAGTACTTTCCAATACTGGTACAGATCGCGGTCTACCTATCAGTTGCTTTGGTATCGACGTTGCTGACTCTATACAAGACATAGGACAGAAAAATTTAGAGATGATGCTACTCGCTAAGCACGGCGGTGGAGTTGGTATCGGCATAAATCAAATCAGACCCGCTGGCGCTAGAATAACAGGTAATGGAACATCAGACGGAGTCGTACCTTTCTGCAAGATATATGACTCAACAATTCTTGCAACTAATCAAGGGAGTGTCCGTCGTGGAGCTGCCTCAGTTAATATCAACATTGAACATGATGACTTTGAGGAGTGGCTTGAAATCAGGGAACCTAAAGGAGATGTTAACAGACAATCGCTTAATCTACATCAGTGCGCAATTGTTGGTGACAAGTTTATGCGTAAGCTTGAACAAGGAGATAAGGAAGCAAGAACTAGATGGAGTAAATTACTTAGAAAGCGAAAAGCAACTGGAGAACCGTATATTATGTTTAAAGGAAATGTTAACAAAGCAAATCCATCAGCATATAAAGAGAACGGATTAAAAGTTCACATGACTAATATATGTTCAGAAATAACATTAACAACAGATGAGAATCACAGTTTTGTATGCTGTTTGTCATCATTAAATCTAAATAAATATGAAGAATGGAAAGACACTAACCTTATATACGACGCCATATGGTTTCTTGATGGGGTTATGGAGGAATTTATTCAAAGAGCAAAAGGACTTAGAGGTTTTGAAAATGCCATTCGTTCTGCTCAAAAAGGAAGAGCACTTGGGTTGGGTGTACTTGGATGGCACACATATCTCCAAGAAAAGGGTATTCCTTTTGAAGGTTTACTTGCTCAGTTTGAAACTAGGAAAATATTTTCTCAAATTAAAATTGAAAGCGAAAGGGCCTCTAGAGATCTGGCAGAGATTTACGGAGAGCCTTTATGGTGTGTTGGGACGGGTATGCGCAATACTCATCTACGTGCTATTGCTCCTACTGTTAGTAACAGCAAGCTTAGCGGGAATGTTTCTCCAGGTATTGAACCGTGGGCTGCAAATGTTTTTACAGAGCAAAGTGCGAAGGGGACTTTCATTAGGAAAAACCCAACGCTAGTTAAACTATTAAAGAAACATAAAATAAATACAAATGAAATATGGGATAAAATATTGGCTGACGGAGGCAGCGTACAAGATATTGCTGCTCTGGACGATATCACTATGGGTCATGACATTCCAGTTAAAGAAGTTTTTAAAACTTTTAAAGAGATTAATCAATTAGAATTAGTCAATCAAGCTGGTCTTAGACAGCAGTATGTAGATCAATCGGTTAGTTTAAACTTAGCTTTCCCATCTGAAGCTACACCAAAATGGTTGAACAAAGTTCACTTTGATGCTTGGAAGAAAGGTGTTAAGACTTTGTATTATACTAGAACAGAATCTGTTTTACGTGGTGATATAGCGCAGCAAGCAATGAATGAAGATTGTTTAGCATGTGACGGATAACTATGCTATACACGATATGATATGCGTGTATAATTAAAAAAAGGGCTCTCAATACGAGGGCCCTTTTCATTTACAGGAATTTGTGGGTATGGTACGCCCAATTTAT
>Ga0209535_1001341_pt1 | contig 16865 bp, 20 predicted proteins | sample LinPmetageLP28_FD_184041 | JGI IMG/M metagenome (GOLD analysis project Ga0209535, IMG submission 184041) | Marine viral communities from the Pacific Ocean - LP-28 (SPAdes) (version 2) | ecosystem: Environmental > Aquatic > Marine > Oceanic | place: Pacific Ocean | collected 2009-08-22 | reverse complement strand
GTCCAATTGGTCCCCATTCTTTCATTGGTCTCATATGTTCACAAGAAGTATTAATAAATAAATCACAATCTGTAAAACAATCTCTAAAATCTTTAAATACATCATCACTAATAAATTTTACATTATCATAGTGTGAAAATAATCTATTTTTAGCTACGCTTATAACTTCGTCATTTTTGTCAATAAGTGTAATCTCTTTACATTCTTTAAGTGCTGGAACTAATATACTACCGTACCAACCGCCAAAAATAACAACTTTACTATTTTTATCAATAATATTTAATTTTTTGATATGTTCAATTAATTTTTCTTTAGTTCTAAACTGATTAGGACTAAATGAGTCCAATAAATCAGAATTATGTCTGGCCTCTGCCATTATGTTTTTAAATAATTTTAAATCTATCATTTTCTTATTATCCAATCATTAATTACCAATATATCTAAGGCTGTTTTTTTAAATGTTCTTATAGCATGATTAGGTGTTTCTACAATAGGTTCTTGACAATTGAAACTTGTATTTAATAACATAGGTATGCCTGTAATTACATAAAATTCTCTTATTAATTCATATAATTTATTGTTTTGTTCTTTGTTTACTGTTTGTATTCTAGCTGTATTATCAACATGTGTAACGCCAGGAACTTTATCTGTTTTAACTTTACATATTCTACTCATATAAGGACTAGGACTATTTGTATCAAAGTATTCTTTATAGTGTTCTTCTAATACAACTGGCGCAAATGGTCTAAAATCTTCTCTAATTTTTATTGTGCCATTTATAATATCTTTAATATCAGGATTACGAGGGTCTGCTAATATACTTCTATTACCTAATGCACGATTGCCACTTTCTGATTTACCTTGAAACCAACCTACGATCTTGCCATCTGCTATTGCTTGTGCTACTTCTTTATATGATGTTAATTTTTCATCACCTTTGTATTCATATTCTTTACCAGCATAAGTTTTTGTTTTATGAATATTATTATTTAATACATAGTCAGCATGTTGATATGTTCCTAAAGCTTGTCCTTCATCACCAACAGCTGGTGGTATAAAAACATTTTTATAATGTTTTGTAAATTCTTCGTTCATATACCCATTGTAAGCTACGCCGCCAGCAATACATAGATTATCACAAGACTTTAATGGATAAACAAATTGTTTTATCTTATCTATTGTAAATTTTTGTAAGGTGTATGCTAAATCATCTATACTATCTAGTCTAATATGTTTAAAATGATTTTGTTTCTTTTCTGTAATAGGTCCTTCTAATATAGTTTCAAATGTGTCATAATAATATTGACTATATTTTCCATAACCAACTTTACCCATAAGTTTACTTGCACCTAGTGTTCCAAATCCTGTTAAATTTGACATATGATTCCATAACCAACCAATAGGTAATTTATCTGACAAGTCAATTAAGTTTTGATCTTTGTCAAAGAATACACATCTATATTTTGATCCTATACCGTCTATTGCTAATATATCAGATTCTTTAAAACCTGAATTAAGATACGCATATGTAGCATGTGATTGATGATGGTCTATATAATAAAAATTATTTATTTCAAAATAGTCCCATAGTTTTTTAGGTTTATAATCAAATATACTTGATGGTAATAAGTCTTTACACTTTCTTATACCACCGTATGTATAGGTAAATGCTACAACACAATCTCTTTTTTTAAAATACTCTTTTACAAACTCATCATTTAAACGATAGTCAGCTGGATTTAATATATCTGATTGATGAGCATATGCCTCAGCTTGATAAGGTAAATTATGTTTAAATCTAGTTTCTCTTTCTCGTTGATTGTGCCATACTCCATCATATGTATTGTGGTCATGTAAATTTAAAGCTAAAGAATATATTTTTTTCACAGTTTTTTCTTTATGATATTTTTCTAATTCAGGAAATACGTCAAACAAATTCATTTCCCATTTAGTTCCTTTATAGTATTTATCTTGTGATAATAAGTAGTTTATTGAGTCTTTATAATACAATCCATTATTACTTTCTTTTAATACATTTTGTATATCTGGAAAGTTTTTATATAGTGGAATAAGTTTTTTTTTTATTTCATCAGGTAAAACATTAGCACATAACTTTTTAGGACCTCTTATATTAGACCAGTTGATTTGTTCAAATAGTTCTTTATTATTATCAAACCATTCTATAAGTTCATAAAATCTAAAAACACTTAAAAAAGATATAGTACCGTTTACATTTATTTTTACATTAGAATATTTGTTTAATACTTTAATATTATTAACAATATCATTCCAATTTGATCTACGCCTAATATATTCATCAGTTTTACCAATACCATCCAATGATACAGTAAATTCAAATAATTTAAAATATTTAATGTAATCAGTGACCTTGTATTTACCATGTCCTAAAACAGACATGTTGGTTTGATATTTTACATTCATATGTTTAGCATGACCAGACTTCACTATAGCGTCAAGTAGTTTATAAAACTGTTTCATAACTAATGGTTCTCCACCAATAAATTTGAGATTATATATGTAAGGGGCAACATCTACTATCTGATCAATAATATTATCGAGTGATTCATTTTTTATAGCTTTATAATTATTGGCCTCTTTTAAAGTAGCTTCATTAAATACCATTTGATCTTTCATTGAATCAGAGTTCATGGTTTTAATTCTTGTTGTAGAGTCAGCCGGAATACACATGTAACAATCAAAATTACATTGATTACCAAATGCCTTAATTTGCATTTCAAAAACTCTATCTTTTATATGACCTGTACCAGTATCCTTATATCTTTCAATAGCGTTACGTTGAGCATTCCAAAATTCCCAATTATTACTTTGTATTTTAAGAGAAGATTGTCTCCTTGATCTGCCATAATCTTTTTCTTGTTTTAAACATGGAGAACAAGATTTTTTTGCCAGTTTTAATTTAGAACCTGGTGTTAACATTTCTTTTCTTAATTGATTTAGTTTAGTATTATTTTCAAACCAATCTTTCATTGAAGTATCTCGTATATTTGTTTTAAACTCTTCTTGGTGAGCCCAGGAACATGGAGCATATTGACCTTGAACGTCTGTATATAACTGTTGAAAAGGAGCTGTACAAAACCAAATTTTTTCATCTTTAATTTGTTTCTCTAATTCAGTCATCTCAATTTTTGAATCATTAAACCAACTATTAGTGTCAACTTTACCTCCACCAATGTACTGATCTCCAGGACCCCCTTGTGTTAAATGTTTAGGAAGTTTATTTTTCATTGAAATCTAATTTCTTTAATATCATTTGATATTTTTATATTAAATGCTTGATATTTTTTTATTAGATTATATAAGTTATGAAATGAATTGTAAGCTTTTTCAGTTTTATCGGTTCCGTGTTGTTCATAATCTGCACATAGAGGTAGATGTATTGTAGTTTTAAATTCTAATTTGTTCCAATACACAGCACTAAATTTTTTTGAAGTTATAACACAACCTCCTAAATTACATCCACCTATAATTATTTGTGTATCATTTGAATCAACTTTCCATCCAGTAACTTTAAATATTTCATCTGAAATTTCTTTAATAGTGTAATCACCCGAATCTCTTGCAATAGGACCTGAAATTTGTAAAGTATCAAAACCTACAGCCCTAGCCATTTTAAATATTTCAGTTAATTTATTGTCATAACTTTTTATCATATTTGAAACAAAAATTATATTTTCTTTATTAGTAGAAGGTAAAGTTGATACAAACTTTATTAATTCAGAATATCTTTTACTATTGACATAATTATCTTCTAATATAGGGTGACCTAAAAAGTCAATCAATAATATAACTGTTTTAATTTTTAACATTCTATTTACCTTGAGTTCTTTGTAAACTATAATTTTTATTAGTTGGTCTCAAAGGATCATTTGGACCTATCCATCTTGATGAATTAATTACTACAAACTTTACACCTATATCATTTGCTATATCTCTACATGCTTCAATATCATTTTCATTAAAGCTAAATACAATGTATTGCCATATTGGTGTATTCTTTAAATACTTGACACTATCTTTCATTATATCAAATAATTTTTCACCTTTTTGATTAGTTCTATACTTATGACTATCTTTAGGAAAACCATCAATACCAAACCACCATTGAGCTCTTGGATTTGCTTCAAAAGCTTTAGGATACCACTTCAAAGGTTTAGCTGCTGACGCATGATGAACACTTGTTGTATGATTTTCTCTTGCATATATCATTTCTAATAATTCTATGAATTTTGGGTGATGAACAGGATCAGATACTTGACCACAAAAATTTATATGATTAAAGAAGTTAAGCACTTTTTCAAAATTTTCAATAGATATGTCTTCGCCAGGAACCTTTAAACCTTTACTTGTAAATGAAGTATATCTTTGACATCTTTTACATTCTAATGGACATCTATGTGTAATATCAATATTGATACCTCTTCTATTAAATAAAGTATTCATATTATGTTTCTTTTACTCTTTTGTTAAAACCGGGTTCATATATTGTTTGTCTTTGAAACTTTGCCTCTTTTTTACATACTTTGTGACATTGAGGAAACCCTTTTCCTTTTGCTAAATTTTTATTAAACTCAATCCATTCTGATTGTAATAGTATATCTTCAATACTATCATGCTCTTTAATATTACTAACATTTAATAATTTTTGATATTCTGGATCCACTCTATTGTTTTGATTATCTAACCAACAACATGGTATTAATTCTCCTCTATTAGTAAAGCCATAATTGTGTTGTCTTCGATCAAAACACTTTGGGTCTAACTCATTTATTTTTTCTTTATCTTTTTTACTCATCATCACCTCTAAATGTAAAAATGTCTTCAAACGTAGGGCATGTATCTTTTATTAAATTTTGTGGTTTCATATTTTGCCATTTGTATAACTTTGATTTACCAATTGTTTGTATTAAAAAAGGAGTGTGTTTAATAAATGGATATTTAAACCATCTTTTAATTTGATGAGGAAAACATGATGTATAAGAGGTATCATAACCTTTATCTAGTATTACTCCTGTAATTATTTTAGCAATCATTCCTACCTCTATTGCAAAACTCTTTTCATCTTTACCGTCTTTAAGTCTTTGTTCGTCATCAAATTCCCAACTTGTTCCGGTTTCTTCAATAGACTCTTTATTAAATTGATTAGGAGGAGCTAGTCGTGGTGCCCATATTAATATCCATGGTGCTGTTCGAATATGAAATAAATAAGGATTTGCATTATAATTCTTTTCTGTATCTATATCAAAAACTATCTTATTCATCTCACACATTTGATATATGTTTTCACTTCTTTTTAGATTTGGTCCTAACACATGACATTGATAAGGAAAAGCATTTTGTTTTGATGTTGCTAATGGATAACCTATTCTTAATATTTCTTCAATTTCTGATTTAGTAGGTATGTTTTTTACATTTGTTTCGTAATGAACAACATGTGCTCTTTTACTTAATGATTTTACTATATTACTCATTTAATAACCTAGCATACTTTCTCATTGGAAAATGACCCTTAGGTTGCACCCATTCAGTACAGGTTTTGCAATAGTTCTCATATTTGAACAATCTAAAGTTCATCATCTTATCTACGTTCTCCTGCGTTAGGTCAAAGGTTTTAGATAATTCACTATTATTGGCAAACTTCTTACTACAATGTACTATATGTTTTTTTTCAAAATCTATAACTGGTACCATAGGAAAAGAAGCACACATCTTACGATCTATTTCTGCAGCTTGTAATACATCTGTAAATTCTTTTGATCTACCGTTAAATGCTTTCCACATTGTATTTTTATGATCTAGTTTTTTTACTGTTTCAGGATACTTATGATTATAAGCATAATAATTTGGTGTTTTAACTACTACGTTATAATTGTTCATATCATTTTCAGGAACAAAATCAAAGTTACCTAGTTTTTTGACTTCATCCTCATACCAATCCAATATATTATGTTCAACATATAGTATATCTTTATCTTCTAATATATGAGGATATCTTTTACGAACAAATGAGTTAGATAATACTGAACAAACAAAATTAGGATTTTTCTTAATTTCATTAATTACTTCATCTAAATTTTTAATTAGGCCTGGCTCACCACCTAAAAGATTAACTCTTACTTTGTAATTTTTTAAATAACCTAATGTCTTTCTTAAAAAGTCCATATCTACTGTTAAGTTACGCATTTCTAAAGTGTAACTAGTACAATAATGGCAATTTTTATTACAAGACATAGATAAGAAGAAATCTATGGCTAGATAATCATTTTGTATTTCTTCTAAGTTTTTCATAAAATTTATTAAACGCAATCTTTAATTTTCTAGTATCTTTAAATGTTACTTCTTCAGTGTAACCTGGTGTTTGATATGCTTTTTCTATTATATAATCGTAAATATCTTCAGTGGTTTCATTTAGTAAACTTTTATCAATATAATCATCACCTATTAGTTTGTTCATATTCTTTAAGAATTTAGTTTCTTCATGGTCTAATACAATTAAAATTATATTGACAACTTTACTAATATCGGCGTCTGTCATAAAAGGATCAATAGGAAGAGTCAATATTGTATCACTTACTGTTTTACAATTATACATACTATCTTTTCTATGATAAATATTTTTATACATTATATTCTCAGATAAAGGTTTATCGTAATGAACTTTTGCTTTAAGTTTATCTTTTAACTCATTTCTAATTTGTTTGTTTGGTAATCTGATAACATATTTATGATAGTTATGATTAAGACCATTTGTTGTTTGTTGAATAATCACATGATCTTTTAATTGTTTATCATACTTTTTAGCAATTGTTTGTCTTTTTGTTTGATATTCATCTATTTTTTTTAATCTATGATCTATAAACATAGCATTCATTAATAACATTTTAGAGTTGTAACCTAACATCTCATTGTTACCATGTTTTCTTAATTTTTTAATTGTATCAGCGTATTTTTTATTGTCTGTTAATACAGCGCCACCACCTGAGATACCAGCAATTACTTTATTTGCATTAAAACTTAATGTACTAATATCACCTATTGTACCTGCCTTGACATCATTTAAGCTAGCACCTATTGATTGAGCAGCGTCTTCTATAAAAGCAATATTTTTTTCTTTACAAAAATCTATTATATGTTTTGTTTCTGACATATTACCAAATAGATGTGGATATACAATTGCTTTTGTCTTATCTGAATACATATTTTTTATACTATCAAGTGATAAGTGATAAGAAGATATATTAATGTCACAAAACACAGGAGTAGCACCAATCATTGATATACACGAAGCCGTAGATATCCAAGAAAAATTAGTCGTAATAACTTCATCACCTGGTTTTATACCTAAACTTATTAATGAAAAGTGTAAAGCGTCGGTTCCATTATTACAAGCAACAGCATACCTTCTACCCGTTAGATTTATAAGACTTTTCTCTAAAAACTCAACATTAGTTTCCTGCTCTTTTTGCATAGTAACATCAAAAAGTTCTAGATATTTTTCTTTGTTTAATATGTAATCTTTATACCAACTGTCCATAATTTTATTTAATAATTTTATTTTCTTTTAATAATTCATATATTTTATTGCTTAATACTTTATGTCCTTCTTCATTAGGATGATTATCTAAAGCAGATACTCTTCTTGGTGAGTTTCTATCGGACCATAAATCAAGTTTATCTTTTATTCTATAGCCACCTAATTTTTTTGTCGGAGGCCATCCTATAAATTTAGATACATCTAAAAATGTTTCACATGCAGTTATTTCTTTTAATATTAATTTTTCATCTTTAATTTTATTTCCTGGGTATTTTCCTTGAATGTTTGGATCTGCTCCATAATGTATATCTGTTTGACTAGGAAATATACCATTTATATAATGTTCATAAAGTTCTATCATCTGAAACTGAGTATAAGGTATATTATATCTTTCACACATAAATTGAAGACTTAAATAATGTCCTAAAGTTCTACCTACCCAAAAAGGTAAAGTACCATGCGTGTCCACTCTAATTGCTGACCAATTATTAGAATGACTCGTTTGACTTTTATAATCTCTTCTTGTTGCTTGTGACCAAGCGGCTATAACTAAACCAATTTCACTTTTATCTTTTATCTTAATTATTTCATTTTGTAAAGTTGTATAGATATATTCATTACCTTGTCCTGACCTACCCAGATTAATAACTTTCATATCTAGTCTTTCTGCTAATAATTCAGGCCACTTTTTATAACTAAAGTCCCAATCAGGATGAGATATAGAATCAAAGTCATCTGTTGTATTACTATCTCCACTAACTATCAGATACTTCATTAAATGCCCAATCTTTTTCATAACACCAAAAACACTGCCAACACCATTCAGTGAAATTGTTTGTTTGTTTTTTACCACCTACACATGATCGTGTTATAGGATATAAGTTTTTCATTAAATTATTTTCTTTAAATACACCAGCAACAAATTTTTTATTTACATTTACAAATGGTTTATATACATTGTACTGTAACTCTGGTTTATTATGTACGTCACGCCTTATTTCACCTTGTACTCTATCAATTTCATAAGAACCCCATTGTTTTGGCCAATGATGGTTTTTCATTTTGTCTGCAAAGCCCATTCTTATATCTACAGGTGGATTAGCAGTCATACCATCAAGTCTTAAAGGTTTATCTATCTTTTTCATAAAAGCATTATTTTGATCATCTAATTGATTAATTTTTGACATTTGGGTTGCATTTAAAGTTTTATATTCATCTCTACTCTTAATCATCTTTTCTGCTCTAGGATAAGTTGTTTTATCTAAATCGTTATATGAACCTACTTCTATATCATTAATCTTTGAATGAGGAAAACGGTTCTTAATAAATTTAGATATCTCAATGGCTGCGTCAGCATCCTTAGGAGCATTTACATCTCTCAAAGTTAAAGGATATATTTCTATGTCTGGAAAGTATTTTGCTGTTAAAAAAAATGCTGAAGCTGAGTCACAACCACCTGATAATGAAACTACAACACGCTTTGGTATGCCGTTATCATCATAATCAACATCTGTCAATGCTTTTTCTTTGTAAGGTGATATACTAATTAACGATTGTATTTTAGTGTAAAAATCAACTGTTTGGTTTCCGTATTTTAAAATCATAATTTTTTTATTAATTCAACAAGTATATTTATATTGTTTAAATATATCTCTTTTGTGGGTTGAGGTCTATTCCAGTAAACCATACCACCATCTTTAATGTTTTTATCTCTGATATATTCTACATTTTTATTTAACCATTTAAACTCAACAAACAATCTGGGAGCAGGATCAAAATTTGGTTTTGTATATACATAAGTCTCAAACTTACCTAATATATTTTCTATAGGTGCAAATAAATTATTTAACTTAGGATTAATCCATTTTTCATTATAAGTTACAATTCCATGATCTGGATACTTGTGTATATGTTTTTCTATCTCTTTATAATATGTTTCATTTGTTCCTAAAAATAAATTTTTATATTGTACATTATTTTTTATAGTTTTATATACATCAAAGTTAATTATCTTTTCGTATTGTATTCCTTCACCATTAGGATAAACATCAAAATCACATAGATCAAAAACTTTTTTAGATTTAAAGTATTCTAAAGCTATGGGATATTGTTTTATATGATTTTCTGAATATACAGATATAAGTTTTTCTTTTAATAGTAAATGTAAAGTCAACAGTTGATTTTGAGTATAGTTTTTTCTATCCAAATAAGCTAGAGTTATCATGCTTCTTCCTAATACTAAAGTAATTTCATTTTTAGAAGGAGTGTAATTATCAAAGATTACATTTTGATAAGTTTTATATTGATCTGTAATAGATTTTTTATATTCTTCTTTAGTGTGTTTAGGATTGGGTATAATAACTAATTGCGTTTTAATACCTAAAGAGTTTAAGGCACAACAATGTTCATAACTATATCTCAATAGACCATCACCAGGTTTGCTTGTACATAATATATTAATCATGTCCTATTTATATAAATAATAAGATGATTCATAATGCAGTTAAAAATTTGTTTAAAGATACAGACGATAACCAAAAAGATTTTAGTTGGTATGAATTTACACTCAAGGAGTTAGGATTACCTTCAGCAAATAAAATTTTAGAAGGCGTAAAACAAATAGAATCAAAAATAGGTTTATTTCCATGGGTTACAAAATATCACACAATTGAATCATATTGTGGTTTTGGATTGACATATAATCCTAACTTTATTAACAAAGATCAAAGTAGATATAGTCAAGTATGGGGGTCAAAATTAACAGACCAATATTATGGATTAGAAAAAGGTGCTGGCGATCATAAACAATTAAAAAATTCATATCACGATACTTTTGGATTTTGCAAGATAGATGAGGTGATACAAGAACATTTAGGTTTTTTCTTAAATAAATTTAATTTTTCAATATCAAGAAGTCGAGTAGCATACTATTTTGGATATGGAGATGAACCAAGTAAAGAAGGAGGTTGGCATGTAGATGAGCCAACTTGTCAGTTATTAAGAGTTAATATACCTTTACAAACAAGTGATGAACATGTTATAGAATGGACAGATAAAACTTATAAGTTAGAAATCGGAAAAGCATATCTTTGGAACACAAGACAACCTCATAGACCAGCAATAATAAAAAAAGTGACAACTAAACAACCAAGAATTAATATAGTTTTAGGACTGACACCTTGGTTAAACTATAACATTAATACGGAAACTTATACACCTAATAAATATTTTGGTAAACCTATAAATGAAATTGTAAAAGAAAGACTATTTGTAAAATGAGTTTTGAAAAAGAAAAAAAAATAATAAAACAAATTCAAAAAGCTCAAAGAAATTGGGATTACTCTAAAACCATACCTAAAGAACACATTGATTATTTGTTATGGGTGGCTAAAAATGCACCTTCTAAACAACATGAGGCTTACTATGACGTTTATTGGACAGTAGATAGAGAAGTGATAAAAGATTTATATAAATGGACTTGGGGTAGAACATATGGCTGTAACGCTAACGGTAAACCACCATCAGTATTTAGAAATTCACAAGTAAATGCTAATATGTACATGGCATTTGTTTGCAAATTTCCCTCAACAAAATTTAATTCATTAAACGACGGAACAAAGGCGCCTAATTTTGGACCTAGGTGGGAGAATAGTATTGTAAGTGTTGGTATTGCTATGGGTTTAGTTTTAAAATCAGCTGCTGAATTAGGTTATTATACAGGTTGTAATAAAAGTCATAGTACAGGACCAGATTGTGATTACTATTGGGAAAGAAGACTAGGCATATATGATGATGTAAAAAATAAAACAAAAAAACTTTTTTATGGAATAGGTATAGGTTTTGCTCAAAAAAATAGACCTCGTTGGGAATCAGATGATTATGAATTAGCAATAGGAAGTTCCAATGGCCACAATTTAACTTTTAATAAAGAAGGAAGAGATATCAAAGAAGAAAAATATAGAAAAGTTAAAATTGTAGATATAAGATCAGCTGATGAGGCAACCGATCCATATGGAAATGTGCATAAATTACCTGACAAATCTATGACTTGGACTAACTCTGATAAAGAACGCAATATTAAAATTACAGAAATAAAATAGTAAAAGAAAGATTATTTGTAAAGGATAAATAGTATTAAAGGATAAATAATAATATGAGTTACACAGTAAAAACAGTATATACAAAACCTAACGCAGAAACCGAAATTGATTTTTGGGATGGTACGCCTATTATGAATTTAATTGATACTTATTTTGACGCAGGAAAAATTACACAAAAACCTGTTAAAGTAATAGATGGTTTAACAGAAACTTACACAACAATTTTTAAAGATGAAGAATCTTTTAATGAATTTTCTAACGACTCTGGTGTTGACGAAGCAAATAAAGTTGCAAGAGAAAATTATTGTGCTGATAATTCTATCTCTTGCAGTATTGAAAGACTTTAATTATGGAATGGATTATTGCTATATTATTAGGTATTGTGTGGTCGCAAGTTATATCCCATTGGGGTGCTAGTCTATTATTACATAGACATTATTGCCACAATCAATTTAAAGTACCAGTATGGTTTGAAACAATTGGTTTAGCAATGTTAATGATAGCATGTATTAGAACACCAATAGGGTGGATCGCAAGTCACCGTATGCACCATAAACATTCAGACGGACCTAAAGACCCTCATGCTCAAAAGTATGTTGGTTTCTGGAAAGTTTTACTGACTACATGGGATATCAAAAATATACCTATGCAGTATGCAAGAGATTTATATAAAAATCCTAGATTAGTATTCTGCCACAAATATTGGTTACATATATTAATAGGAGTTAATATAATCAGTTTCTTAATTAATCCATACTTTTGGGTGGCTTTTTGTGCTGTACCATTTGTATTTGCAAAGATAGGGTTTGGATTATTAAATACAGTAGGTCATAATACACCAGGTGGTGCTAATGTTCCTTGGTTGAATTTATTTATTGCAGGTGAAGGCTATCATAAAAATCATCACGAAAACTTTAAGAGAGTTAGATTACATAAGTTTGATACTGGTGGTTGGTTAGCTGAAAAATTATTTTATGACAAAGAAAGAAAAAATACTTAAACAATCATTAGCTATTAGAACATTTCCTATTTCTCAAGTAGAGATAATATGTGATAATTTTAAGTATAATGATTATACAGAGATAAAACCATTTCAGTCTAAAATTACAGAATGGTTAAAACCTATCATAAACTTATCAGATTTTAAATACTTATATCCAGCAAACGGTGTTACTGAAGGCATTAACTATTGGTATATGCAAGAAGATAGAAAAATAATTAGACACAAAGATGACTATGTTTGGTTACCGGAAAGTGAAAATGGAGAGGTGATGTATCTATCAAATCCTTCTAGTATAAATGGCAACATTAAGAATATACCACAAGATATACCTGTTGTGTTAGATATTGCACACCTAGGTTCATGTTCTAATGATGTAAGAATTACCGTACCTGATAATGTAGAAAAAGTATTTTTTTCTCTAAGTAAATGTTTTGGATTAAGAAACTATAGAATAGGTTATTATTGGTCTAAAACACCAGACAAACAACTAGAAAGACTTATAGGTTCTGCTAAGTATTATAACTATCATTCAATGAAACTAGGTGAAGAGATAATTAGAAAAGTAGGACCAACAGATGTAAATACTTGTTTAAAAAAATATCAAGATAAGATTTGTAAAGAATTAGATTTGACACCATCTGATAGTGTATGGTTGTCTACCACTACTAATAGTGACTATGACAAATTTAAAAAAGGTAATATTAATAGAATTAACATAAGTGATTTGATTAGAAATGAATATAACAGCAATCTCGTTTAGTTATAGTGACGATTCAATGAACCATAGAGGTTTATTATTAATGAATAGTTATCTAAACTTTAAACACATTATCAAAATAAATTTACCTATTTGCAATTCAAATAAACCTGATGGTGATATACCTAGTTCAGTAGAAACTTTAGATAAAAAATTAAAAGAAAGTGATGTTTTAGTATTTGCAATACCAGAATATACAGGACATTATTCAGTAGGATTTAAAAATTTAATGGACTGGTTAGTCGTCAAAGCTTATTATAATGCAGACTTAGGTCAACAATATTCTATATCGAATAAACCTATATATGTAATAACATTTACACCAGCTAAGAAAGGTGTGGGTGGTAGACACTTTGATATGACAAAAGATATATTAACAAAATTAGGTAGTCAAGTTAAAAATATGTGGGTAAAAAATGATTGTTGGGAAAATTTAACACCAAACAATCATAAGTTTATAGAGAAAGAGTGTAAACAAATATTAAAAAAAGATATGAAAGATGAAGTGAGTGGTTGGCAACAAAAATATAACGATTGGAATAATAAATGGAAAAATTAAATTGTAACGGTTTATATGCTTTTAAAGAGGGACATATAAAGCCTTTTGAATTAGATGATAAAAAAACTATAATGTGTGGTATACCAGGTGCATTTACAGACGGTTGTACAAAAAAACATTTACCTGGTTTTGCTAAAAATTTAAATAAATTAAAAGAAAAAGGTGTTGAAAAGGTTTTGTTTGTAGGTAATAATGATGTATATGTTATGAATGAGTGGAACATGCAACATGGTAGTCCTGAGATAATTACAATATCAGACCCCTTGGCCGTGTTTACAAAGTCAATAAAAAAAGACGAAGATTGGGGAGATAGTTTTGGTATTAGAACAAGCAGATACGCTTTTTTAATTGTAGATGGTTGTATAATAAAAGAATTTAAAAATCCATTTATTGAAGGTGTGTTAGAAGAAATATGATAAAAGGCATTGCGGAGTATCTTGATATTAAAGTTGATAGAGGTCTATTACTTTCTTTGTATGAGAAAGTTAAAAGTGATAGAGTTGTTGAAGACTTTAATGTGTTTGGTAAAACACCATTTGAAAGTTATTCGTTAGAATTTAATAGGACAGGTAAACCTACAGGTTATGAAAAAATATTTGATCCTATATTATCGCAACATAGAAAAGTACATCCACACTATCAGTTTCGTTCAACAGGATTTAATACAGCAAATACCACAGAAAAAGATGTGTTTGCTCATACAGATGTTGATTATCATACTGAACACCCTAATGGTTATAATATTGTTATTCCAGTTTTAGGTAACTCTCGTATAGATTACTTTGAAACAAAAGATGAAGAAGTTTACTTGCCAGAAAAAAATGCTCATGGTCATGCTTACTACCATGAATTTTATGCTCAAAAAGAAATGGGTCAAGGCACGCCTGAATTTGAAAAGTTTTTGAATGATAGAAAAATAGGTCATATTATTGTTGATAAACCTTTGTTGATACAAACTACCATTATGCATAGAGTAGTGGTTACAGAGGCACCTAGATGTGCTTGGGTTACTAGATGGAATAATATACCTAAAGATGTGAGCTTTCAAGAATTTAAACAAAAGGTAGAAAATATATTATGATATGGGCTAAAGAATTTAAAGTTAGTATGCCAGAAAACTTAAAACTTGTGGCACATGATTATATTAAGAATTATAATTATGAACCTTTTAATACATATAAGTCAGTTGTTAATTCTAAAATGTGGCTTATACCACCTCTCGGAAAAAATAGAATAAGATTAGATGATGGTGGAGCAAGTAATAAGTTATCTAATATAAGGGAACTAGTAACAAATATAACAGGACTTGCATTAGAAGAAGAAACACCTATATTAGCTATATGGAGATATGATGATAGGTTTAAACATTGTCCTGTGCATATAGATGATGGTGGAGAACATACTGGTTCAATAGTAACTTGTATATCAGGCAGTTTCAAACTTCATTTACATAAACATGATGATGAAAATTCAGATATTATAGAAACTATAACTATTGATAAAAACAAATTAGTAGCTTTAAATAATACTATTTTTCCTCATTCTGTCGAAGGCCAAGGTGATCTTATTGTTTTTGGAACTTCTAAACAAACTAATATAAAAGAATATTTTAATGAAATATAATTGGTGTTACACATGGGATATGAATGTAGATGAATATAATCTATTACCATTTATTGACAAAAATAAAAAAGATAATAAAAACTATTGGTCAATCTGGGAAAGAGAAACTTTTTCACAGGAAACTCTTCCATTGAGAACCATGTTAGAAGAAAATATTGGTCCTATAGAATATATGGGTATGTGGGATTACTTTGAGGGATTTGTAGATGACCAAGGACCTCATATTGATGGTGGTAGTATAGATTCTGCTGTAATATTTTTATGTCCTCGAGGTGAATTAACGGTTACATTACACGATAAAGAAACTAAAAAAATTTTAGACACAAAGGTTCTTAATAATACTAATGCTATGTCTTTGTATCATACAGAGTTTATGCATGATATACAAGGCGTAGGTGATCTTATTGTATTTGGATTGTCGAAAAACTTTAATGCTGAATCTTATTTTTTAAAAAAGGATATTCAAAATGAAACAACTATATAAAACAAGTGAAGATATAAAAACATTTGATGACGAACATATTAAACGATTAGCTAAAGATATACACCAAGACGGTGTAGCAGTATTGTATAATCAAAATTTGAAAGAAACTGATTACATAAATGTTATGAAAAAATTTGGTGAATGTGAAACGCCTAATTTGTTTATGAATCCAAAAGAATATCCAGAAATCTTTTTAGTTACAGGTAAAAAAGTAAATGGTAAAAAAATAGGTATGTTTGGAGATACTGAATTAGGTTGGCATTCAAATGGTAATTCAAGACATTTAATTGATAAAATACTTATTGCTTTATATTGTATAAAAGAAGATATCAATACAACTTTAAGTGTTTGTAATACACAACAGCCTTTTTATGATATGTCTAAAGATGAACAAGAGTATTATCGTTCAATTACGATCAGACTTAAATTTAAAAACAATACAATATACAATTTAGAAGAAGATGACCCCGAGCTGGACTTTATGAGTAAAAATAAAGGTAGTATTCGTAAATTAATCGGTCAACATCCTCACACAGGTTTAGAATACTTTTATTTTCCTTATCACTTTATTTGTAAAGCATGGGAAGGCAAAAAACAAATTGACCATGAAGAGTTAATTAAAAAATTAAAACCAAAAATATTTAAGTCGCAATATCAATATCACCACATATTTAAAGAAGGCGATTTACTTCTCATGGACCAATTTACAAGTTTACACCGTAGAACGCCAGTTATGGATAACAATCGTTTATTATGGCGAATAGCA
>Ga0209535_1001340_pt1 | contig 16866 bp, 15 predicted proteins | sample LinPmetageLP28_FD_184041 | JGI IMG/M metagenome (GOLD analysis project Ga0209535, IMG submission 184041) | Marine viral communities from the Pacific Ocean - LP-28 (SPAdes) (version 2) | ecosystem: Environmental > Aquatic > Marine > Oceanic | place: Pacific Ocean | collected 2009-08-22 | reverse complement strand
AACAAATAATAATTTTTTAAATGGCAGTATGGCGTAAAATATTAGTATCGGGATCTAATGCCCACGTAGCAGCAATTACAGCTTCTGTAACAGGTACCCCTACGGATAAATCTGAAGTAATTTTTAGAGACCCAACTACAGGCCGTTTCTTTAGTACAGGATCTATATTTTTTACTGCTAGTAACGGCAATCAATTATTTTTAGATAAAACAGGTCTTACTGCTTTTAATATTTCAGCTTCGGGTACACCAGATGAAGTATCAACTGATTCTCAAGTACTTTTTAGAAACCCAAATTCCACAGGAATAGAAGCTACAAGTAGTTTATTTCTTAATAGTAGTGATCAATTAGAATTCTCTAGTAGCCAAGGAGCTGGAGTTTTTTCGGGTAGCTTTACAGGAGACGGATCCGGATTAGTAGGAGTACAAGGTACTTTAGCTCATGCTTTAAGTAGTGCAAACGGTATAGTTTCTACCTCAGGTCAACCATTTTCTTATAATGGTACTAAAGCAGTTACAATGACTATAATGACCGCCTCTAATGGTGGCTTAGAATTCCAGGGTAGTGCTTTACGATTAGCTTCAACATTAGCTCACCAAGGTCTTTATTTTTCAGGAACAGGTGCTGATAATTATTCTTCTATGAGTATAGCCCTCACCCCAGGGGGCACTTCGGGTTTAACTACGGGTAGTGATGAATTAGCAATAAGTTCATCAATAGCAGGAAATGGATTAGCTTTTTCAAATGGTGTAATTGCTGTAGATCTTGCTTCTAACAGTGGTTTAGTCCTTACTGCGGATGAACTTAAATTAGCTAATGGTTTACCCGGTGATGGTTTAGAATATGCTACACCTAACAGTGTACTACAAGTTGATCCTACTTTTGTAGTTACTTCATCCGCAAGAATTACATTTGAAACAGGATCTACAAATTTACTTTTAACAGTTAGTCCTGATTCTGATCTTATAACTTCTAGCCATGGATTTTCTCAAAAATTAATAAATAATCCTGTAGTTTCTTATGATTTAAATACTACTTTAACAGGAGACTTTACTTTCCAAAATAATGTATTTGTTGAAGGTAATTTCACAGTTTCAGGAAGTACAACTAGTGCTTCTATTGAAACCGAAAATCTAAACGTAGCAGATCAATTTGTATTAGTTAATAGTGGTTCAACCGGAAATGATGGTGGTTTTGTAGTTCAAACAGGTACCTCAACAGGTGCATTTTTATTTTATGATGGATTAAATGAAAGATGGGGGGTTAGTGATAAGGGTGAATCAGTTTTAGATACAACTCATATGATTACATCTAGTGATCATGCTGCTTTAGTTACAACTACCATAACGGATACTTCTGAGTCTGTACTAATAATTCAAACCCCTTTATTTGGAACCTCCGGTGCTAATAGATCAGGACAACTTCACATTACAACCGTTGCCCTCCCAAATGAAAGTTCAGTTTTTATATACGCATAAAATATGAGTACACCTCCACAGTGGAAAAGAGTCCTAATCTCAGGATCAAATCTTGAAGTTAACCATTTAACTTCATCTACGGCCTTAGAACCTTTTATGGTAGCAAGTATTGGAAGGGATATAGTTTTTGCTTCCTCAGGATCTATTGGTAATAGGGGACATTTCCAAACTACAGGTTCTATTGAAAACATCCACGTCCCAGATGATCCTAGGTTACGTTTAACACACGCACGTGTAAATGTTCCTGATCTCCCAATTTCAGCTTCTACTGTAGGTACCCCTATTTCAGTCCCCGCCGATTCACCACCACTTACTTCTTTTCCCGTAGTATTTAAAAATGAACCCCACGGAGGATTTGAAATAACTTCAAGTATTTTTTACGAACCTAGTTTAGGATTTTTTGCTTCTCAATCATCCCCCTTTAACTCTCAAATACGTAGTGGTTCTAAAGCTGAAGGTCCTGATGCAGGGGATGGAAGTGATGCTGCTCCAATCCCATTTCTTCCCTCACCTAACCTCTCAAACCCAGAATTTGCTATTACTTTTACAGGAAGTTTTGGCTTTACTCCAGATAATGAAAGCTTCATAGATGCCTCGAATGGGGATTTTATGAAATTTAAGCGTGCTATTCCTGCAGGGCAAGGAATTACAGCATCTTTTGTCCTGCCTATGATAGCTACACCTAATGGTGCAGCCTATACCGGTGGAGGCGCAAAGTTTAAAATTATATTAAGAAAATATGATGTAGGATCTCTTCTTACTCCTGCTGGGGATTTTGTAGATCAAGAAATTGAAATTTCGCTTATTGATCCTACTTTTGTTCCTCCTGGAAACCCCCAATCAGGAGATATCGGGCAAACTATGAATACGGGTCCTACGGGATCCGCTACTGGTAGTTTTAACATAGGCGGTCCTATTTCTGTTGGAGATAAATTTCAATTAAGATATAAAAGAAATGGAAATAATATTTTTTTCATTGGAGAAAGACCTGATGGTAGTGGGGGAGATTTTGACCGTAGTAAATTTATTTTTGATGGAGCTACATTCGACCCCGGCAACACACTTGCAGCTAACCTATCAGGGAGTTTGCAAGGAAATGTACAAGGGGGTATTTCTTCATCTTTAACCGGAGTAACATTAGCAGGTAGTCAAACAATAAATCGAGGTGATGGTATTCTTTTTAGAAATGCGAATGCAAGTGCTGTAACGTATGACGGTACCAATCCTATAACGGCAAGTGTTAGGTTATATCCTATGAACACTGTGGGTCAATCAACCCCTTCGGGTTTAAATAAATCAGGATTACAAGTTGATGACTTAACAGACACCCAATTATTTAGTGGTGTAATTGAAACCATTTCCCCTACAACTCTTGCATTAGCTACGGGTTTACCTCAGGCAGGTTTAGAATTTGGTGGAAGTAAGGATCAAATTAGCGTTGATTTAGCAAACAATTCTGGCTTAGCTTTTGCCTCCCCATCGGGTGATTTAAAAATAGCTGACACTTTCCTAGGAAATGGTCTTTCAGGAAGTTTTGGGGGGGTAGATGGTTCGGGTAGTATAAACCTAAACCCTAGCCAAAGTGGTTTAACTACTACACAGGGGATTGGAACTGAAGAAAATAAGTTAATGCTTAATGTTAATCTTCCGGGAGATGGATTAGAATTTAATGCCTCTGGTGTTAATGATAGATCGGATCTACGTTTAGACACTAATTTTGCAGTAACTGGATCTGGTTCTATAACACTTAGAGCTTTAGGAGGACCTTACAGTTTACAAGTTGCTAAAAATTTAGGACTAGGTGTACCGTTTGAAAGTGAAGGTAATCAACAAACTATATCATACAATGATAACTCCCCAGATGCTAATGCCGCACTTATTTTAAGAACAACCCAACCTGAAGCTATTACTTTTAAAGACAATTTAGTTGTTTCAGGCAATTTAACAATATTAGATAGTTCTAATGTAACTAGTATTAACGTTACTGACTTTAAAACAACCGATCCCTTTATTACTTTAAATAGTGGAAGTACTACCGCATCACCTTTCAGTTTTGATAATGGAGGATTTATAGTACAAACTTCTTCATATGCACAGGGAGGTAGTGGTCAAGCCTCAGGTTCGGCTATATTTGCCGAAATGGGAACTGATTCTTTCCCCATTAATGGCGAAAGTTTCAGCTACTCAGGGTGGGGAGTTACTAAAGGAAAAGTTCCATGGGATGCCCACTCAGTTACTCCTCCTTTTACAACCAACCCTACCCCAGAATCAATATTATCAGCTAGCCACACTGCTTATTTATCAATGGTAAGACTTTCGGGTTTAGCAGCACTAGGTGACCCTGGAGCTGGAAATGAAACTGATACTTTTTATGATGCTACCACTGTAGATAATTTAGGTTCATGGTATATAGACACTGGATCTACAGGAACATCTGTAGGAGGAGAAAGCAATGTTTATCTTTATGGTATTTTTGATTAAAACCATATATTTATATATAAAATAAATTGTTATGAATGTTAAATTAGATGTAAATGAATACGGCCTTTTAATATCGTCTCTTCATAATTCAACTTTACAAGGTAAAGATGCCCACTTTGTTTCTAATGTATTGAAAAAATTGGAAAGTAATTATAGAAAATTAACTGAGGTTCCTTCCCCACCTCCTCTTCAAAAATAAAATATTTATTAGAAACAATTAAAACTGCATGTCTGATCCACAACCAAAATGGCGAAAAGTACTAGTCTCAGGAAGTAATGCTCACGTAGCGGCTCTTACTGCTTCTGCAATAGCTGATACTCATGGCGATGCTGAGTCCCCTGGTGTAGAAGAAAAAGTATTAGTTTATAATACTTCTTCAGGGGCTTTTTACTACACGGGTTCTTTTGGTGGGGGTACTGGAGGAGGAGGTGGTACTCCTGGAGGAAATGATCAAAACATCCAATTTAATAATAATGGTGCTTTTGGTGGTGACGATGGGTTCATATTTGACGATGCTCAAGGCGCATCTTTATTTGTAGATGGTCCTATTACAGGATCAATTGTAAGTGCGAGTGGTGCAATTTCAGGATCTGAAGTAGCAGCACTAAAACTTATAGCTCGAAACACAGACGACTCAGCTACTATTGCATTACAAGATGCCGATGGTAATAACGTAGCTCAACTTGCAAGAGTGGGTTCGGGCACTCAAGCACATAAAGGTAGACTAGTTTTAAGAGATAATAGTACTATAGTAGTTAATATTGAAGGACATACAACCTCTTACATAACAAATACCTCTAATGATGCTAAATTAGGAATAAACACAACAACTCCTGGTAAAGAATTAACAGTACAAGGTAGCATAAGTGGAAGTTCTACGGGTTCGTTTGCTGACCTTGCAGGAATTGTGGATACTCACGAAGCAGCTACTAATGATGTATTAGTGTTTAATGGAACTAGTTTTGTAGCGGTCCCATCAGGAACTTCATTTAATTTTGCTATTAATAGCTTTAATTACACTGGACCCACTTCTAATATTTTAATAGGAAGTAGTTCTCGTGTGGTATTTAGTGCAGGAGTTTTAGACTTTACAGCCACATATAATGCTGGTCCCCCTTCAGACGCATCTGCTTCTATAAAAAATGACTCGGATTCGGGTGATCCTGTTATTTTCTCATTTGGTATGGATTCCCCATCTTATGGAACTGGTGATAATCCTTCAAATATTACCCAAGGGGATCTGGCAGTTACCATAAATGAAAGAATTGACTTTCAATTAACAGCTTCTAAAGATGGTAGTACCCTAACTTCAGATATAAACCAAAATATTTATTTTTATAACCATATGAAATATGGTGCTTCTACATCTACAACATACAACTCAGCACTGATTTCTTCATTAGGTAGTGAACTTTTAGCTTCATCCTACTTTAGTGGCACTGACAGAATTGTAACTGTGGGGAGTAGTAATTACTTATATTTAGCACTTAGAACAGGAGCATCTCAACCTACTCAAGTATATTGTGGGACAGGAGCTAACCAATTAACAGTAGCTATGAATTCTACTGTAACTAATAAAACTCCCGAAGTCAGGGCAACTATAGCCCCCTATGCAAACGTTAATGGATACTCAGAAGCATTTAAGATTTACCGTAGCCAAAATACTAATCTTTCTGCTCATTCATCAACATTTGAATTTCAATCATCTGCTCAAGTTAAAAATTATTTCTTTTGGGGGAGAAATGCTAGTACAGGACAAGAAACAGAAGGAGGAGTTGAAGGCTTAGAAAATAAAAACAGCACATATGATGATGGTACTATAACAGACCCCACCCTCCTTACAGTAGGTGTTTTATCAAATCAATATGTTTATATAGCAATACCCTCTAGATATGGAGTAAATGGGACTGATTACAATTTAAAAGACAACGGCACTGGCTTGCTTTTTGATGTTAATTCAGCTGTAGACGTAGATATTACAAATCCCGTAGGATTTCAAGAACAATACAAAGTATATAGATCAATAAACCAATTAGACTCATCAGGAGCCACATTCACCGTAAAAATAGACTCAGTATAATATGCCAATTGGAGTAACAGGAGATTTCGTACCGTTAGGTAGTTTTAAAATAATTGATGGTAAAAACATCGGAGGGGCAATTACTGGTTCTGATATTAGTGCAAGTAATAATCTATTCATTTCAACCTCACTTTCATCATCCCACACTAACAATAATGTATTACTAGTTAATACATCTACCGGAGAATTATACCACACAGGTTCTTATGGATCAGGTGGTAGTACTCCTACACCTACTTTACAACAAGTAATGGATCAGGGATCTATTACCACAGTAGCAATTACAGCCTCTGCAGACATTAGTTCTAGTGCTAACATTGAAGCAGCAGATGGAACATTTTCAGCAGATCTAACCGCAAAAGATGATATTTTTGTAGGGGATAAGATAATGCATTTTGGTGATACTAGCACCTTAATAGGATTTCAAACAGATTTTATCGCTCTTAGTGCGTCTAGATTTGAATTTGGCGGTGCTATTACTGCCTCCTCATTTATAAGTACAAGTTTTGATGTCAAGGCACGAAAATTTCAGGTTGATGATTCAGTATTTGCGGAAAAGAACAGTGGTAAAATATTTCTTGGAGAAGTAGGATCAACTCCTCTCCAAATACATGGACAGGAAGGCATTGAAATAATGAATCCCCTTACAGGTTCTATTATAAGTGCTAGTGAAGCATTATTTATTTCAACTTCACTTTCAGCATCTCACACTAATAATAATGTATTACTAGTTAATACATCCACCGGAGAATTATACCATACAGGTTCTTATGGATCTGGAGGAGGAGGAACTATACCTACTTTACAACAAGTAATGGATCAGGGATCTATTACCACAGTAGCAATTACAGCCTCTGCAGACATAAGTGCAAGTGGTGATTTAAAAGGAAATGAATTAGTAGTTCATTCAATTACAGATGCAAACCCTGGAGCTACTCAATTTTCAATTAATACTAATGGTTTCGCTACTTTTGATTCTTTAACAATTGGTGGTACAGTTAACCTTAATGGTACTTCTAACAATTATGGTAATGGTGCTACTGATAAACATACTTTTACAGGAAATATCACAGCATCAAATGATATAAGTGCTAGTGGTGATGTATTTGCAAATGAGTTTGTTTTACAAGATGAGGGTGTTTTATCGGCAGCGAGTACTACTTTTAATATAGGCAGTACTAGTAGAAAAATGGTTTATAAAGGTATATCACATACATTTGCTAATGCTATAACATCTTCTACTGATATAAGTTCAAGTGGACAATTATCTGCAGCAACAGTTACAGGATTTATCACAGGTGATAGTAATAATAGAGTATTAACTTCTAATGGTGATGGTACTTTTACTGCACAAGATAGTCTTACTTATAATGGTACCACTTTTGCCCTCCAAACCCAAAATATAGATATGCAAGCTGATGGGGGTGGGTTTGATCTAACAGGTAACATAACAGCGTCAGGTAACATAAGTTCAAGTAATAATTTATTTGCTAGTACTTCACTTTCAGAATCACATGCCTCCAACAATGTATTGCTAGTTAACACAGCTACCGGAGAATTATACCACACAGGTTCTTATGGATCGGGAGGTGGTGGAGGTGGTGGAGTTGTAACTGGTTATACTAACGGAAGTAATAACAGAGTAATTACTTCAACTGGTGCTTCTACTATTAATGGTGAAGGTGGTTTGCTTTTTGATACAACAACTAACCTTTTACAAGTGGGAGTCTCAACCGCAAACAGAGTAACCTTAAGTGGAGCAAGTGGTACAGTCCAAACTAGTGCTCACGTAACTATAGGCGACAATTCAGCTAACACTAACGTAAATGCTTTCCTACAATTTGCCCCTAAATCCGGGGGATACTATTCAGGGGTATTTATTAGTACAGACGATATGGTTTCTACTTTTTCAGCAGATGGAAGACACACCGGAGAAATTATAGAAGCCCCTGTTGCTAGTAGTATAACAGCTGGCGATATTCTTTTTATGAGAACTACTGGTGGGGGCGTCGTATGGAATCAGGCAAATGCGAGCGCCCAAGCATCATCAGTCACCATGTTAGCAATTGGAATTGACACAGCAACTACTAATAGAGCCATGAGCAGAGGATATGTAAGGGTAGCAGCTACTCAAGTATTAGGTCCTACCCCAGATATAGGCCAACTTTTATATATCTCCACGGGTTCGTCAGGAGCTTTCCAAACTTTACCCCCTAAAACCGTTGGCCATGTAGTTAGATCAGTGGGGTATCCTATTAACTCTCTTGCAGGTAGAGCAGGATCCATACTTTCATATTTAATATACTTTAATCCTTCAAATGATTATATTATAATGTAATGGAAAATTTAACTCTAAGTTTCTTTCAAGAAAAAATAGTTCACCCTGGTGGGGGGGTAATAATGCATAGTTGGGAACATCCTATAATGCAAAAAAAAGCAGAATGGATTTGCCAAAATGGTGGAAATATCCTAGAAATAGGATTTGGGATGGGTATATCTGCAGATTATATCCAACAACATAATATAAAATCCCACACAATATGTGAAATCAATACTCAAGTATTAAATAACTTATATAAATGGGTTAAAGATAAACCTAATACAAAAATAATAGAAGGAGATTGGTATACTAATATTCATAAAATGGGTAAATATGATGGTATTTTAATAGACACTTATGGAGATAAAAATTTTCATTTGTTTGGTTCTTTTTTCTCTAAATTATGTAATGAAAATTGCCATGTAACTTGGTGGAACCATTACCCAAATAATTGTAAAGCTTTTGGATATAACAATATAGAATTTGAACCTATTAAAGTAAATCCTCCTTTAAACGATTATTTTAATCACAAAGAATACTTATCCCCTAAATATATTTATAACCATGGCAAGGTGGAACGGATCAATTGACTTAAAAGAAGAAGCAGCTAAATCATCTAATATTGTTAAAGGTGCTTCTATTTCTAATGGTAGAATTACTTTTACTAAAGGAGATGATAGCACATCTACATTAGATGTTAAAGAAAGATTAGCAGAAACCCCACTAGCTTCTATTAGTGGTAGATGGCAGTGGAGTAGTGCTGATGATGGTGAAAGAGTCCATACCGGTAATATTTCATATGGCCCTTTCAACTATTTTAGCCATTCCACAGAACCCTCAGCAATCTCAGGTAATACTAATTTATTTAGATATAACAGTTCTCATGCAGTTAATACTACAACTGCTAGTGTAATGCCCTATTATGGAGCTATGATGGGTATTTATTGTCCTACTAATGGGCAAAAAGTAAAAGCTAAATTAGGATTTAGAGCCCAAAATGCCCCCGCTAACAGCACTTGGGGTATTTCATTATGGAGCATGCCAGATGTTTCATCTGGGACCTCCTTTAATTCATACCAAACAGTAACATGCAGGGCCATTTCTTCAGACATAACTAGAACAGGTACTAGTACTACTACTTGGTACAATGGTATCACTACTACTACAAGTAATATGGATAATGTCTGGATTTTACCTATGATAGAAAATAGAGCAGGTTCTTTAACTTCAACTACCTACTTGTATGGTACGTTACAATTATTTTTAGTAGACTAATGAAAGATCCACAATACATAGAACAATTAAATACTACAGCAAGTTTAGCTGATGTAATTACTAAAGTTAATACAATAATTGATACTGTTAACTTTATGTTTATACCTCATGGATCTGGAAGTCTTGAGGATTAATTTGTGAATTCAAAATACCCTTTGTATATTGAGGTGTGTTCTGGCTTATAGAAAATAACGAACAACTTCAAGAATTTAAGGCAAAAAACTTTAAACGAGTTTTTATTGAGCCTCTTTATTCTAACGACAACATCCACCCTATTTCAAGGGGCATAGTAGGATTCTACATTAAAGAGATTAATTATAGAAAAGGATTTTTAGTCAATGTAGACCATAGTGAAGCTACAAGTTGTAATTTAGACCAAGTATATGAGTTAATAGGAGGATTTGAAGAAATATTTGTAAGGGATAAGAAAGAATTTTTACATATAGTACCCTTAAAACAGCTTTCCGACATCCATTTCATATCTCCTACGGATATCCCAGATCAATTCCCGTGCCACGATTTTTTCTATCGCAAGTATCCTCACATACTCAACATAGGTAGCATAATACCGATAGTAAAGCATTACGAACGTTGTGAAACGTTATATAACGCGGTTAAACATGTGTTTGCTATGGATAAGCCCGGACACTTTGATTTTTATAACAATAGTGCAACAAATGTATTCTATTGGATTGAGTCAATGGGGTTAAAGGTTGATCCTAAGTTATTTGAGGAGCATTTTGGCGTAGAACGTGATTGGACTTACTCACAGTTTAACCTAAAAACAACTACTACGAGACCTTCGAATTCATTTGGTGGAGTAAATTATGCTGCCCTAGATAAGAAGTCGGGTTGTAGAGAAGCGTTTATCCCCAACAATGATTTTTTACTAGAGATTGACATTGGTGCTTATCACCCTACTTTAGCGGCACAATTAGTTAATTACGATTTTGGTGAAGGAGATATACACCAAGCGTTTGCTGACATGTATGGGGTTGATTATAAGAAAGCTAAGGAACTTACGTTTAAACAGCTATATGGAGGAGTATTTAAAGAGTATAAGGATTTAGAATTTTTTAAGAGGGTAGAAAAATATATAGAGGATATAAGTAGTAAAGAAGAGTTCGTCTGTAAATCTGGATATGTCTTTAAAACAGACATGAAAAAACAAAAGTTGTTTAATTACATACTCCAAAATACGGAAACGTATTACAATGTGCTTATTTTAGAAAAGATAATCCATTTACTTAAACATTGTAAAACAAACATTATACACTATACTTACGATTCGTTTTTATTAGACGTAGATAAAGATGAAAAAGATATAATTTTATCGATTTTAAATGTGTTTAAGGAGTATGGATTTTCAACTAAAGTAGAAGCAGGTAGTAACTATAATTCTTTAGAAAGGATATAATATTTATATCCATGAATAACAAACTGTTTTGTACCTTTACTACTCGAGACGAGATTGAGAAGACACTTGTAGAGGTAAAATCCAGTTACGACATACTCTATAAAAAAATCTTTGTCTTATATATTAAAAGTAATGATGAGTACGTTTGCACGTACAACGTGGAGCCAAGTAGCGTGGAGGCGATTTTACCTAATACAATTTTAGTACATAGAAAAAAAGAGTCAAATACTCTTTACACAATAAATGCCCTTAACGAGTTGATAAAACTTTTAAATGGGGGAGTTGTAGATGTTAGATATAAAGTAAATTGGCAGCATTATAGAAATACTGTCTTACTTACCCAACACAATGAATTAAAACAACTCAAAACCAGAATTCACCAGATAATTGAGTTATAATGGGTATTATATCTGGTAAGTTTCAAACTAACATTCCTGAACCTACACCCCCACAAAATCCAACTAATTTATTAGATGGAAATTCTGGCAACATTATTTTTGATGAGGGTGAGTCACTAGCATATAGTAATCCTAATATGCCTGACATATTATCTGCAGCTACTGTAGTGGGATTTAGGTATATTTTATCCTGGGCATGCACCCAAGATTTTGATTTCCAAACTCAAGTTTTAGATTTAAACAACGACGGCACTACAATTGCGGGTGCTATTCAAACAAAGAGTGTAAATGCTCCGGGACAAAGTATAATTATAGGAGGACCAACTAACACATTAGGTTTAACTTTTTCTTCGGATGATGTTTCTCAATTTGCTATAAAAATAACAGTACCTACCCAATCCCCACTTAACTCTTCTGTAACATTAAACGGAATCCCAGGTTTAAATCCATCAATATATTATTCAATGAATAATAAAGTATACAATGCAGGGGGAAAATTTTCAATAACTTCTGGGAAAGTTTCTATTACTTAATTTGGTATCCTGAATTTACATTCGTATATTTGGGAAAAGTTACATTTTAAAAATTAGTTATATTATGGATTTAAATGCAATTCGCAGTAAGCTGACTTCCCTACAGCAAACAAACAAGGGAAATGGAGGCAACGATCGTAGCCTATTCTGGAAACCTAGTATTGGTAAACAGGTAATTCGAATCGTTCCCAATAAGTTTAACAAATCTAATCCCTTTACGGAGGTATATTTCCACTATGGGATTGGTGAACGTACGATGATTTCACCTATTAATTTTGGTGAAAAAGATCCTATCGTAGAGTTTGCGAAGCAACTTCGCAACACTAGTGATAAGGAAAATTGGCGTTTGGCTAAAAAGCTCGACCCAAAAATGCGTATATTTGCTCCCGTTATTGTTCGCGGTGAAGAAAGCGATGGAGTAAAATTGTGGCAGTTTGGTAAAAATACTTACCTTGACTTCCTTTCACTTGCAGATGATGACGATATTGGTGATTTTACTGACATCCATCAGGGACGTGACATTACAGTAGACACAGTTGGCCCTGACGTTACAGGTACTGCTTACAACAAGTCTTCTGTTCGTGTTAAGACTAAGCAAACTCCACTTGGTGATGCCGATCAAATTCAACAATGGTTGGAAGATCAAAAGAACCCATCAGAGGTCTTTAAACGTCATTCATTTGAAGATATGAAGAGTAATCTCCAAACATTCTTAGCACCTGAAGAAGCTGCTCAAGAAGGAGACATTATTGATGAAGGGAAGTCTGACGACCTGCCTTTTAATAAGGGGGGGTCACAAAATAACTATGCTCTGAAGACTCCCCAGAAGCAAAGTAAAGAAGATAAATTTGATCAATTGTTTAGCTAATGCCTAGAGGAAAGAAAGCGTCGCTATCGGCGGCTGTATCTAACGAATTAAAAGCAAACTTTGACCTTGGTAAATTCAAGGAAAAGAAAATGCTTAATGCTAATGCTAAGTTTAAGCCCCAACAATGGATCCCACTTTCACAAGCATTCCAGGATGTAACTTCAATCCCTGGCATCCCTGCAGGACATATTGTCTTGCTAAGAGGTCATTCTGATACCGGTAAGACAACTGCCTTAATTGAGGCAGCTGTCTCCGGTCAGAAAAGGGGATGTTTACCTGTGTTTATTATCACAGAGATGAAATGGAGTTGGGAGCATGCTAAAATGATGGGTCTTGAAATTAATGAAGAAATTGATAAAGAGACTGGTGAGGTTGTAGATTATAATGGTAACTTTATCTATGTAGATAGAGAAGCTATCCATTCAATTGAAGACGTAGCGGGATTTATTTTAGATTTACTTGATGAACAGAAAAAAGGTAACTTACCTTATGATCTATTGTTCCTTTGGGATTCAATTGGATCAGTACCCTGTGAAATGTCCATTAAATCTAACAAAAACAATAATGAGTGGAATGCAGGTGCTATGTCAACTCAGTTTGGCAACAATGTAAACCAACGCATTACACTTTCCCGTAAAGAAAGTAGCCCATTTACTAATACACTTGTTTGCATTAATAAAGTATGGACTGCAAAAGCAGAATCACCTATGGGGAGACCTAAACTAATGAATAAAGGTGGATATGCAATGTGGTTTGACTCAACATTTGTTGTTACGTTTGGTAATGTTATGAATGCTGGTACATCTAAAATTAAAGCAATTAAAGATGGTAAGCAGGTAGAATTTGCTAAACGTACTAATCTACAAATTGATAAAAATCACATTAATGGGGTTACTACTAGAGGTAAAATTGTAATGACTCCTCATGGGTTCATTAATGATGACGATAAAGAAATTAAATCTTATAAAAATACTCATGCGGAAGCTTGGAGAGAAATTTTAGGGGGTGTAGATTTCGACATCATTGAAGAAGATCAGGAAGTACAAGATATTTCCCACTTCGCAAAAGAACCTGAGTAATGAATAAAAAAGATTATCTAAAGATGCTCAATAGTATTGAGCAAGGGGAGCCTACTGCCAAACCTAAACAACATGAACGAGTAATTTTTATAGATGGGTTAAATCTATTTTTACGAAATTTTGCAGTATTAAATTTTATAAATCCAAGTGGTACTCACATAGGAGGCTTAGCAGGTTTTCTTCGTTCTTTAGGTGCTCTTATAAATCAAATACAACCAACCTCAATATATATCGTGTTCGACGGAGTGGGTGCCTCCACTAATAGGAGGTACCTACTCCCAGAATACAAAACAGGTAGACATTTAAATAGAATTACCAATTGGGATGCTTTTGATGACATTAATGATGAAAATGATTCTAAAGTAGATCAAATTATTAGATTAGTTCAATATCTAAAATGCCTCCCAGTTAAGGTATGTTCTATAGATAAGGTAGAAGCAGATGATATTATAGCTTACATGTCAAAGGATATGGCTAAACGCTTTAATACTAAGTCATATATTGTTTCTAGTGACCGAGATTTCCTTCAATTAGTAGATGACAACGTAACAGTTTACCGTCCTATAGAACGAGAATTTTACGATCCTAAAACAGTAAAAGAAAAGTTTGGCATTGCTCCTGAAAACTTTATTCACTATAAAGTATTATTAGGAGATGCTTCTGATAAAGTACCTGGTATTAAAGGGTTAGGTAAAAAAGGTGTACTTAAACGTTTCCCAGAGTTAGCAGATGGTCCTATGCCATTTGATAAATTATTTGATTTAAGTGAAGAACGACTTAAAGAAAGTGTAGTTTATGCCAGAGTAATTCAGGATTGGGATAAGTTACTTAATACTAAAAAGATTATGGATCTTGAAATACCTATGGTATCTGATGAAGAAAAAGAATATCTTTCTCAACTACCTTTGGATCCTCTTAATGAATTGCGTATCTTGGAATTCATGAGTTTATACACTGAGGATGGGCTCAATCATATTATTAAGAATACAGAGTTTTGGTTAAAGGACACATTTACAAGGTTGGTTTATGACATTAAATAGTTTAGCAACATACGGGGCTTCGTTCCAAATTAAAGTATTATCTTCTCTCCTTACACATAAGGAATTTTTACAAAATATTAATGATATTTTAAGTGAAGAATATTTTGACAATCAGGCTCATAAATGGGTTATTGGAGAAATCTTAAATTACTACGAAGAGTACCATACTACCCCTACTATGGAGGTGTTAAAAGTAGAAACTAAAAAAGTAACTAATGAAGTTCTCCAACTTTCTATTAAAGAACAATTGCGAGAAGCTTATAAGGCTTCTAATGAAGATTTAGAATATGTAGAAAAAGAATTTTCATCATTTTGTAAAAATCAACAACTTAAAAAAGCCCTACTAAACTCAGTTGATCTCCTAAATTCTGGAGATTTTGAGTCAATTAGGGGTCTTATTGATAATGCTTTAAAAGCAGGTGCAGAAAAAAACATAGGTCATGAATATATCAAAGATACTGAAGCTCGTTATAGAGAAGAAGCAAGAACTATTGTACCAACTCCATGGGACAAGTTTAACAACTTTATGCAGGGAGGTCTGGGGAATGGAGATTTTGGTCTTATCTTTGGTAATCCTGGAGGAGGTAAGTCATGGACTTTAGTAGCACTTGGGGGTCATGCCGTTAAAATGGGCTTTAATGTACTGCACTATACGTTAGAATTAGGCGAAGATTATGTAGGTCGACGCTATGATGCATTCTTTACAGGTAAGCCTGTAGATACACTACCTAAAAATAGAAAATATGTAGATGAAATCATCCCCCAACTCCCAGGCCAACTTATTATTAAAGAGTACGCCCCAGGACAAGCAACTATTAATACTATTAGGGGACATATTCAAAAATGTACTGATTTAGAATTCACCCCAGATCTTATTATTATTGACTATGTTGATCTTCTTTCATCAAAGAAACGAACTCAGGATAGAAAGGGGGAAATAGATGATATTTATATTGGCACTAAAGGTCTTGCTAAGGAGTTACAATTGCCAATCTGGTCTGTTTCACAAGTGAATAGAGCAGGAGCAAAGGATGATGTAATTGAAGGTGATAAAGCAGCAGGTAGTTATGATAAAATCATGATTACTGACGTAGCGATATCTCTTTCACGTAAAAGAGAGGATAAAGTAAATGGTACAGGTAGATTTCACATTATGAAAAATAGATATGGCATGGATGGTATGACTTATTCAGTAGTAGCAGATACTTCTATGGGACATTTCGAAGTTACTGATCACCATTTTGACTCTAGTGATACTCCCCAACCCGTTCAACAAATAGATGGGACAAATATGAACACTTTGGATCGGGATCAATTAGCAAACCAGTTTTTCCAACTAAATTCTTAAAAAACAACAACAAAAAACAATGGCAAGTAAATTATTGCAGGAGAGAGTAGTCTATAAACCTTTTGAGTATCCTAAAGCTCATGATTATTGGCTAAAACAACATCAAGCTCATTGGATTCATACTGAAGTACCAATGATGAGTGATATTAATGATTGGAAACAAAACTTAAACGAAACTGAAAAAAATATAATTGGGTCTATCCTTAAAGGATTTGCTCAAACTGAAACAGTAGTAAATGACTATTGGACAGGTCTGGTAACTAAATGGTTTAGAAAACCAGAAATCATAGCAATGGCAACCACCTTTGGGGCTATGGAAACAATACACGCCGAAGCATACTCACTACTAAATGAAGAACTTGGACTTGATGACTTTTCAGAATTTCTCGAAGATGAGACTACGATGGCTAAAATTGAAAACCTTATGTCTGTTAGGGATAGTTTCAATGGTGAAAAAGATTGGCACGAAATTGCTAAAAGCTTGGCCATATTCTCGGCGTTTACCGAAGGAGTTAATCTTTTTTCTAGTTTTGCTATACTCTTATCGT
>Ga0209535_1001338_pt1 | contig 16883 bp, 25 predicted proteins | sample LinPmetageLP28_FD_184041 | JGI IMG/M metagenome (GOLD analysis project Ga0209535, IMG submission 184041) | Marine viral communities from the Pacific Ocean - LP-28 (SPAdes) (version 2) | ecosystem: Environmental > Aquatic > Marine > Oceanic | place: Pacific Ocean | collected 2009-08-22 | reverse complement strand
AAAGCTGCTGGTCCTGACATTACTGCCCAACCAAAATAGTCTGCTGTAAGGTCAATTACTGTAGCACCCATTAAAGCACCTGTTTCTGCTGCTGGTGCAACGATAAGGTCATTAGAAGGGTCAGCTAATAGTGTTAACTGTGAGTTAGTTGTAAGAGCAGTTGCTAAAGCGTCATAGCAAGTAATAACAATAGAAGGGTCTGCTGAGTGATCATGTGCTGGATTAGATTTAACTCTAAGCATTTGTCCTTCACCTGCTACGTCATTAACCCAAAGATAACCATTTGCATATTGATTAAGAGTTATATCAGTCCCACCTGTTTCTACAGATATTGCAGTTTCACCTGCTGCTACAGCTGCTGTTGCAGACATATTAGCGTGGTCAGAAACTACTGCTGGCTGTTGTAAAAGTTTACCTGCTGTTACCGCAGTTCCACCTATTCCAACATAACGATAAGTATTATTACCATAAATTAATTTAGAACCTAATGGGAATAACTGTGTTGCGCTCTCTGCATAAGGGTTAGCTGTAGCGTATTGACTACCGCCTTTACCTACAATTAGATCAGCTGGTCCAAAACCTGATGCTGCAACATATTGAATATGTCCACCATCATCAGTAAAGATATTACCATCAGCGTTTATTACTAAACCATCAGTAACTGCACCAGTTGAAGAATTGATATCAATGGTTTTAAAACCATTCTCGGACCTGACTGGTCCATTAAAAGTTGAATTTGCCATAATTAAGTCTCCTTAATAAATCTATTGTCTTGGCTTGTCTGCTAGGGCAGTCAATAGATTAAAAAATTATCCCTAGAAAGGGTAGGGGAGTATATATCATTTCAACTCCCCTAAAGTTACTAGCTTGATCCCGAAGAACCAAAAGCACCTAGTGGATCGGATACTCCAAAGGAATACCTTTCTCTCGCTTTGTACCTTACATTGCCAGTGTCAAAGTCACCATCCATGCTTGTTTCTAATGGAGTACGTGCAAAGTGCTTAAAGCCATTTGGTACGTCTGTCATTATAAAGAAAGCGTTAGTATCTGTGAGGAAGTGATTTACAACGTAACCTTCAGGAATGCTACCATTCGCTTTAAGTGCGTTGAGATCATTATCAGAAGATGCTGGTCTTCCATCAGATTCTAGGATACGTGAAGCAGTGAACATTCCAGCTGGAGGAACAATTAACTTACGTGGTTTTGCTGCTATTAACAGTCCACGTTCGTCTGTCCATCCTGCTATTTGTATCACAGCATTCTCTAACGAAGTTTCGTTAAGGTCTGCTTGTGTTGCAAATGTATTGGAGTTTGTTCCACCTGACACCAAAGGGTGTGCAGTTGAAAATAAATCTACTCCATCGCCAGAATTGAAGTTACCACCAGAAAATCCTTGGTTAAGAGGATTTGCGGCTTTAACCTGCTTTGTGTAAGCCATGCTTCTCGCAAGTGCTTTCGTATAACGTGCTGATAGCGAATCATAAAGATTATCTTCCATCGCTTCTTCAGTTATAGAAAAGCCCATTCCGATTGTTTCATGGTTATAACGAGTGCTAAATGACTCTTGTGCAGTATCATAATTGATTGCTGAACCTTCGTCTTTAACTGAAGCTTGACCAAATCCACTTAACTTAACTTCTTCTTCAAACGATCTGTCTGAAGTTTCTGTTTCGTAAACTTGCTCATGCTCATTCTCGTACTTAGCATACTCTAATCCAAACAGGGCGTTTAAACCCGGAAGGAGTTCTTTAAGTAACTGCGCTCTTGAAATTGCCATTTCTTATTCTCCTTTATATGCCAGTTGTGTTACGCATCAGATGACCCGCATTAAATTTAACAACCAAGTCAGTGAACGCATCACCGGCTGTGTTATCAGATTTAGGCGAAATATCTACTATCCTCAAAGGAAGTGTAGCTGTTGTTGCAGCTATAGTAGAGATATCTACTGCATTCTTACTTGTTCCAATAGCTGTAGTGCCAGCAGTTTGAACAACAGAAACATTATTTCCGATTACAGTCTGAGCGGCTGAGCCGTCTGATTGCATTTCGAAAAGAACATCAGGGTCGTCCAACACGTAGGCTGAAATATCAGACGCTACTGTGCTTGCTGGATAAAACTGGGAAAAAGTTTTCTGGCTTGTATTTGGATCGGTATAGGAAACACCAAGGAAAATTCCTATAGGAGTGCAAGCTGTTGTGCCTGTGTCTTTTTCAACACTGCCGGCTGCAACAAGTTTTACAAAGTCCCCATAGAATATAGCGGTGCCATAGTTGGATGCTATGCTGTAATGTCTTACCTTTCCAGAAAAAGAACCATTGGCGGATAATGTGCCGACTGGTCTTGCTCCGTAAGGAGTTGCTGAACTACTCATTTTATATACCTTTTATACATAAATTAAACAAAAAAGATGATAATTATTTACCACCTTTGCCAAAAGTAACCTGTGACTTCCTTTCTTTAAACATAGGCATAGCAGGGTTTTCTTCCCTCATGTAGTTAGCATCTAAAGCAGTCATCTGTTGATCAGCCATATTAGTATAATAATCGGCTCTCTTCTTGATTTCTTCTTCAGGTGCTTTACATAAAAGTAGTCCGCCTACTTCTATACCACCATCGAATTGCGAGTTAGTATCCCTAACCATTTGCAACTCAGGGTGATCCTCTGCTTTGACTGGTACCCATCCTTCTCTGAACTTAGTAGATACATTCATATTGTCAGACTGTCCAGCTGATGCTGTACGTATCCAACGAAAAACATAACCCTGTTCAGGATTAGGATCAGGTAACAAGTTTGGTGGAGTCCAAGGTTTATCACGTTGATCAGATTCTCTCGATTCTAATTCACGTGGGGTGCGCTCTTGATCTTTATTTTGATCTTTTTCTAACTTATCCATTATCTTTGCTCCTTCGCATATTGTGATGCGTATTGCTCTGGTGTAAGTCCAAGTTTCTTGGCGAGAGTTACTTGAGTCTTAGTTAACTGCACTATGCGCTGTTTGGTACTTGCTCTATTGGCAGGTGCCACCACAGTCGAGGGTCGCTGTGAAGATGCAGTATTATCTTCAAAGCGTTCAGGAAATCTATTTTTCATTGCTTCATCTACTCTGCTATAGTAAGTCTCGGAATCCCTTACAGGATCAACACCTTCTCTTACTAACTTAGCATGCATACCATATGCTAAAGCTGTCATATCCTCATCGCCTGCACGTTCAAACCAAGGATTACTCCTTATATATTCAGCAGCAGATGGGTCTATTTGTACCTGCTGTTGTGGTGCTGGTTGTGCATATTGAGGTTGTGAATATTGTTGTTGAGGTGCAGGTTGTGCAGGTGCTTGCATAGTAGGTTGATAGTTCTCTACGTATGACTTATCAGCATAAGCTGCACTTAATTTCTCTTGTGCTTGTAATAGCTTGTCTGTGTCTCCTGACTCATATGCGTTCTTATATTCACTCTTGGCTGAATCTATTTCAGTCGTTGTTTTAGTTTTTAAACTATTTATTAAGGCACCTTCACTTTGAGCAACTGTAGTTTTAAGTCTTTGGTTTTCTTCTTGTAGTTGTCTTGCTACATTTATAGATTCATCCCTAACTTTTTGTGCTGCATCTGCTCTTCTTTTTTCTTCGTGAAAGTCGTACTTGAGTCTATCAATACGTTTTTTAGTTCTTTCACCAATGCCTTCTATCTCTTCATCGACATCGCTATCACTAGCTTGTCTTGGTGGTTTCTGATCTTCCTCTGGACGATCATCAATCACATCTACTTCTATATCAGGGATAGGCACTTGTACCTCCGTACTGGGGGCAAGTTCCAAATCTTCTGTCATAGCTTGTGCTTCTTCCATCATGCTTTTTCTATTCCTCTAGGGTCATCTACAACAGCCTCAACAGTATCATCGTTGATAAGTCTAAATTCTTTGCCATGAATATTCATGCGAGTACCACTATATGATCTCATAATAATGAAATCGCCTTCCTGACAGTATGGACCTGTCGGAAATCTACTTTCATTTTTATAACAATCTGGTCCCATCTTAAGAACAAAACCCACAATGGATGCTGTCTCCTCTCTTTTTCTATATTGATCTGCAATAATAATTCCACCATCTGATTTTTCTTCGTGTTCAGGTAGTGCTATTAATATTTTATATCCTTGAGGTTCGGGAAGTTGGGTAGCTTCTGAAGATTCTTCTTTATCTACTTCTTCCTTTTTTACTGCTTCTACTGTCATAAGTTACCTTATGTTGCGTCAAATATATAAAGAGTCTGACGTTCTCTTACCTTTCACCATGAAAGGTGCGTATTAACTACCTGAAATAACTTTATTATATTTATCAGTTATCTCTCGAAGGGCAATACGTAACCCTTCTATCTTGCCTTTAAGGTGGTAAAGTTCTGTTAGGTCCTTTATTTCTCCATCTATAACGACTTCTGTAATTCTATTTATCTCATCGTTTAAACTCTGTGTCAAGTCTTCTGTAAACTTTATGTCAACTTCCATTAGTCTTTAAGTAAAGTATCTGTTATCTTTCTTCCTATCTCTGCACCTTTAGTTCTTTCTTGTGCAGATACTTTTGATATATCACTACCTATCTTAGCACCAGCCATATTCAACTCAGCTTCTATTTTAATTCTTTCAAGTTCATCTTTCATTCTAGCTTTCTCTAAGTCAGCTGCTATACGTGCTTCATCAGTTTCAACTTTACTTTGTGCTGCTTGTGCTTTGATTGCAAGTTCTTGTTGTTGCATCTGTAGTACAGGGTCTTGTGCTTGTTCTTGTTGTTGTTCCATCTGTGCAGCTTGCATGTTCTTACCAAGTAATTGTTGCGCTGCTGCTGCCACTAGAGTTGATAGTCTTAGTTCTATCTCAGGTGGCAATGGTTCACCGACTGGTGGTAGTTTAGTTCCGATCTCTTCTTCTATCTGTCTTCTATATTCGAAACCTATATGTTCAATGATGTGGTTACTTAGTGCAGCTTGTATTGCATCAGCATTGGGTGCTTGTGCAGCCATCTCTTGTATCTTGGGGTCCTGCAACATAGCCATATGAACTGTAATATGCGAGGCATGGTCTTGATATTCAAATGCTTTAACAGGTTTGCCGTTGAGTATGTCCATATTCTCGGACACAGGGTCTGTTGGTTGTATATCATCTTCAAGAGGTACGATATCTTGTGGGTCACGTATGCCTAATACCTCTAACATCTGTCTATGTAGCTTGGGTAGGTCGTATAACTGCGGTGCAGACTGTGCAAGTTGCAATGCTGCTTGGTATTGCATGATTCTTTGCGCCATAGTTGCTGCATTTGGGTCTGATACTGGAATTACATCCACTCTTTCGTCAAAGTCTACTGCTTTTATAGCAGATTCCCCATCTACCTCGTACTCATAGTCCGCAGGCATGTAATCTTTGATGATATCGGACAGAATTCCTAGTTCTTGGCGCATAGATGCGTGTAATCTAGCTTGAATTGCGCCCATTACCTTCATATTGCGCTCTAATAACGCTAAAGTTGTACCAACTGGAGCCTGATTGTTCATATCAGACACCTTAAGGTCGGTGATAGAGGCAAATCTACGCCCTTCTTCCACTATGTTGCCCAATAATTGGTACAAAGTACCTGATGGTTCCTTATATGGGAGGAAAGTTATGTTATCTCTGATGCTTCCACCCGGAATATCTACATCACGGAACTCTCCGGGATAGATTGGAGTGTCATCACCCTTGATTCTTAGACCTCTTGTCTTCAAACCACCCGGAAGATTGGCTAAAGTACCTGCATCTACCAGTTGTCTTAGTAAAGATGTAGCTGATTTAGCTAATCCACCTACCATGTGTATCAATCCAAAGCCATAAAAGCCTAATCCCGGCATATATTTGTAATGAACAAAGTGTTGTCTTCGTTCTTTCATAGGATCGTTCTCTAAATAGTTACGTCTTATAGATAAAACCTCACCTGATCCTTGATCTATGGTAACTACATAAGGTAATGCTATACCTGTCTTCTTGCCATCACGTTCATCTTCAAAACCTTCAAGGTCTAAATCAACATGCATTTCAAGAATAGTATGTAATCCATCTTTGCTATAAGAATTTAAATCATATTCAAAGTTAGGACTGTCACCTGCTAGTTCTGCATACTTAGCTTTTATTCTATCTGTACCAATACTAGACTGAGGTAACTCTATCTCTCTATAGAATCCTGCGTACTGTAACTTTAATATATCATTTAAAGTCATTCGCATAATGTGTGTAGCACGTGCAGCTGTTCTTAAATCAGAAGCACCATAACTCACTACAAAGTCTTCTGCTGGTATAAACATAGAACATGGTCTTTGCATGTTTATGTCATAGTAAATCTTTTTAAATGCAGAGCCGGCTAGTGGCAAACTAAACAACATGTTTTCTGTTTCATTCCTATACTCTTTCATTCTATCTGTAAGAAGATAGTTCATATAGTCTTGAACTCTTTTACCTTGTTGTTCTTTTTCGTCTGTAACTTTGCCAACGATGTTAGTTCGTACAGGACCTGCTGCTGGGAATATTTCTGTTATGGCTTGTGATTGAAAACGTACAACTGCTTCTGCTAGAAGAGGATGGTATACACCACAGGCTCCCGACCAAGGTTCATTACGTTCTTCTATTTTTAAACCTAGGTTGTCTAAACCTTCTGTGTAAGTTCTTTCCCAATCGGACCTTGAGTCTTTATCTGATTCAAAAGCAGATACAAGTTCGTGTCCTAAGAAAGATAAATCTTTTTCTGTTAAGAACTCAGAGAGATCAGCATCAAAAGGTATTTCCTCATCCATAGATGTAGGATCAAAATCAATTAACATCCCCCCATCTTCAGTTTCTATTGAAACCGCTTCAGGGTTGACAACAGTTATATCAACATTTTCTTCTGCCATTTATATCATTTTAAGCATACTAATAATATTTAGCAACCCTATCCGATACTTCTTCATAGTCGTGATCATCATGTTCAAGTGTTATAAATCCACCTTGTCTAAATCTAAGTAAAGCTTGTGTTGATGAGTCAACCAAGTCATCGTGATCGCCAACAGGAAATGAGGCGAACTGTTCAACAACTTCTTCTGCCCATCTTTTCTTTGGATACCAAACAGTACCCGATGCAAATAAATCTGCTACAGCGTTTACACGTGCAATCTTATCGTTGCCCCTAGAAGGTGTAAACTCTTGTACAGGTATACCTATTGCTCTCAATTCAAATATCAGAGGTGAGCCTGCTGCTTTAGCCTCTACTATGAATGCATCCGGCATCCACAGTTGATGTTCTTCATAGGCTCTACGTTTTAATTCAGGAAACTCTAATCTTTCTTGGAATGCATCTAGTAATATAATCTGCGGTGCAGGATATCCATTCTCACCTTCTTTATAAAATACACCCCATGTTGTACAAGCTGAATAGTCTGATCGTTGTGTTTTTAAGAAAGCGGTATCCCATGATTGAATAATGAATTCACATCTTGGTGGTTCTTTCTCTTCCCACTCTTTCCACCACTCACGTTTTACAATCGCACTTTCCTCTGACACAGGGTTCTGTTGATACTGTGCTTCCCAATGCGATATGGGTAAGGTTGCCTTAATCTTCTCTAGTTCATCTACCTTCCAGTATTCTTCCCATAGACTTCTGCCTGATGGCAATATAGCTGGTAATTCAATTACTTCCCATTCATCACTGTTGTCTCTAGTAGCTGCATCCTTCAGTATTGAGCCACACAAGTCTTTCTTACCCCACCTAGTCATAACTATAATGATTGCACCACCCGGCTGTAGACGCTGTCTAGGACCGCTCAGATACCAGTCATATGTGTTTTCGAAAATTTTTGGATCAGCAGACTGTCCTTGTTGTTCTGAGTGGGGGTCATCAATAATCAACAAGTCCGCACCACGTCCTGTCACCGCACCGCCAACTCCGATTGAAAAATATTCACCGCCACCCGATATGTCAAATCTACCCGCAGCTTTAGAATCGAGATTTAAAGTTACGTCTGGAAATATATCCTGATAGTCCTCGCTATCTATTAAGTTACGGACCATACGACCAAAGCGCAGAGATAGTTCCGCAGTATGAGAAGCCATGATAATCTTCTTATGTGGTTGTCTACCAACTATCCATGCAGGTAGTAACCACGATGTTAACTGTGACTTACCAAACCTTGGTGGCATATTTATCATCAGGCGTTTACATTCGCCATTAGCTACACGTGTGAAAGCATCCGCCATCTTCTTATGATGAGAACCGCACATGAATTCTTGCCATACAGTATCGGCAAAGTCTAAAAAGCTATCTTGAGATCGTTCTCTTATTACAGCTTTCTCTAAACCTACCACAAGGTTGTCTAGTTCTTTTCTTTGAGGTTCATTCAGTAAAGCAAGCTTATCTTCTGTAAGCTGACTCATAACCTTATCAAGTTGTTTCTTTGATATGCCCATATGTATTATTGTAAACCATGTTACAACTCTATATACTTGAGTGCAAGGGTATCTCCAGAGGACTGTCTTACACTCTAAACATCCAGTCCACACCCTAGAGGCTAGTTTGATCACCCTATGAGCAATAAGACTAGCCTCACCTCCATTTTTTTTGCAAAATTTTTCTAGCCATATGAACCTAGAGCGTTTATCTGAACTAGGGGGGTAGGGGTATGTAAATGCTTTGTTAAATAAAACTCATTTTTTACTGTGTAATTATTTGGAACAGTATGTACATGTGTGTGGGCGGAGTCCCGTCTGTGTACAGGGGGGGTGGGGGTGCGGAACTGCGTGCCTAGTCCTACAGGAAAGAGTGTAAACACTCTGGTATAACTACATGCTACAGTTCAGTGGAGTTTAAACAGCTTAGTGTAAGGATTTATCCTTATCCTTTGAATCTTTGCCAAGGAGTTTACTGATGCGTAGCATTATCTCATCTGAGGTTTCCTTATTAGTGTCTGAGACTTCTAGTCTCTCTGTATATAAGTTGGCAACTTTTCCTCTGTAGTGTTCAGCAGTTACTGCTGAGCCTATCTGTCCTGTATCAACGGCTTTATCTCGTAGCTTTGCTAACTGATCGAGGTGTGATTCCCTGTCAATGAGACTTCTTGTCTCTTGCTCTGCCAATATCCTAGAGACTTCGTCTTGTATATCAGCTTTTTTGGACAACCTGTAGCCTTGCTTGTCTGCGCTAGTTCCTGCCTTGTAACCTGCTAACTCGGCACTCTTGCCATTGGAATAGCCTTTAGCCTTATACCTAGCAAATAAGCGTTCTTTAACGCTTAGTGTACCTATAGGATTCTTTGTCTTTTGATCTGTCATAGAGGTATGGTAAACCATACCTTTTCGTAGATCAATACGATTCCTTCGGCAACCCCACATTCACCTAGGAGTTGACGTGCATAATGTCCATGAACTAGAATGGTGGCTGAAATGGTAGGAGGATAGGTTTAAAACCCCCTGAACGTAGTGAAGGGGGTTTAAACCATATCCCCCAACAACAACAACTGGAGAATGATATGGAAGATGTAATAACTCACCGACCGAATGGCAGACTTTGCTCGCCACGAGAGAGGATGGCAGATGCCTACGTAAAGGGCTTGCCCTTCGTCTGTGGCAATGACAGTGTCGAGAATGGATGGCTGTTTGTCGATGGCTACCCTTTGATGATGCCGGCAGATGATGGCAGAGGTTTCACTCTGCTCCGACTGTGGGACAGGACTGATGAAGATCAGTTGTACTTGATAGGGGAAGTGATGGACGAAGTCTACTACCGAGCCGATGAATTTGCTCTGTGTGACTCAGCATATGATGCCTTGCGACTTCGTAAGACGAAGGATGGCATCTACCTCAGTGTAGGTCATGTGTCAGGTGATGAATTCAAGCATCTGCTTGAATGGAAGATTAACCCTATAGTGAACTATAAGTTCACATGGAATGATGCAGGGTTTCACCTTGCTGATTTGAACGGCGGTCTCGTAGAGACTTGCTAATAACCCTTTGTTTAAACTACTCCCTGAACTTAAGTGAAGGGAGTATTTAAACTAAAACAACTGGAGAAATATGATGGAAAATTATACAGATCGTGAAGCTTGGCTCACCGAAGGTGCTGATCAGATGATCGCCACATTCGCTGAAAGCGATGCTCATTGGAATGACATGCCACTCTATAGAGTGTCTGTTGGATATGCCCCTCGTCACCGAGGTGGGAAGGTAGCCGGTGTCTGCATCAATGCAGAGGCATCAAGTGATAATCACTTCGAGGTGTTTATCAATCCGGTGATTGATGATGGACTTCAAGCATTGGAGGTATTGGCACATGAACTTGTTCATGTAGTGGATAGAATGGAGAGTGGACACAAAGGTAGATTTGCTCGCTTAGCGAGACGAATTGGACTTGAGGGCAAGCTTACAGCTACTAATGCCGGTGAAGGCTTGACCTTACAGATACAGGATGTGCTTAGTCTCTTGGGAGACTATCCGCATGGCTCAATCGACATTGACTTTACGAAGAAACAATCCACTAGGATGCTGAAGGTATGCTGTGGTAGTTGTGACTTTCACTTTCGTACAAGTCGTAAGAACGTACTTATGCTAGACATGGATACTGCACCATGTCCTGCTTGTGAGCAGACTGATAGTCTGTTCGTTGTTTAAACGCAGTTTAACTGGAGATAGTTATGAATGTAGATATGATAATTAATATTGCTGAGAGTGCTAAAGCAATGTTTGGATTCCCTTGCACATTGGATGAACTCACTAGCGGTGAACGCAACATCCTCAAACGATTGGCTGTTGCCTATGGCAAACGTGCTAGTCAAATGTCCGATGTAGAACTCATCGAGTTGTATAACAATATCGACATCGCTGAGATCAAAAGTGATAACGATCACGACTCAACAGGTGATGAGCCTACTGATGGTGCGGTTGATGATGATGATGATGGTGGTGTTGATGCAGATGATGCCGGTGATGATGCTGACGATGATGCAGATGATGCAGATGGTGCAGGTGATGAGGTAGGAATGCCTGAGGTTCTCGAAGAGTATGAGCCTAAGAATGCTCTTGAAAAGGAGATCGTTGATATCATCAAAAAGGTTCATCCGACCTTGAGCGATGGCATGCATGATGGTGTTGATGAGGAGACAATCAAAAGATTGATTGATGAGCATGGCGGTGGCAAGACTACCATTGAGATCAAAAAGCCTACAGGCAAGGTCGAATTCGGTGAGCAGACAATGCATGAGAAGTTGCCACAGGTACTCAAAGCCTTGATACGTGGTGACAATGTGTTGCTTGTAGGTGGTGCAGGTAGTGGTAAGACCACGATGGCTACCCAGTTGACTGGCATGCTAGGCAAAGCCTTTGAGCAAGATGATTATCAATTCGGTATGTCCGGTGCTATGTTCCAAGCTTACGAGGTAAGAGGATACATGGATGCTAATGGCAACTACGTTGAGTCCTCATTCGTCAAATGCTTTCGTGATGGTGGCTTGTTCCTATTCGATGAGATCGATGGTTCAAATCCTCAAGCACTGGTGGCTCTGAATGCATCAATGGAGAATGATGTAGCTGACTTCCCATGTGGAGTGGTCGAGAAACACCCGAACTTCCGCTTGATAGCATGTGCCAATACATATGGCAGAGGTGCAGACAGGGAGTACGTTGGTAGGAATCAGCTAGATGGTGCAACCATTGACAGGTTCAAGCCGGTGATCAGCCTTGACTATGATGAGAAACTTGAGTTGCTTATCAGTCCTGATAGAAACTTCACAAAGATTGTGCAGAAACTACGTAAGGCAAAGGATGAAATGAAGATACGTTGTGTCATATCACCTAGAGCAAGCCTGAAAGGTGGACGTGCATTGCTTGATGGATGTGACATGGAGAGTGTGCTTAGTGAGTATGTGTTTGGTGGCTTGGACGAAGAGACTGTGAAGAGGATTCGTACCGAGGCTAAGGTATAACAGCGTTTAAACAAGGAGAAAATTATGGCTAGTTTTGTACAAAGTTTCGATTCTTTTGACCATGTGTTACGACATGTGACTGATGAATCAGTACCTGTGTGGAAGGGTATGAGAGCATCACAAGATGCACCTGATAATTGGAATGGCAATGTGTCTTTAGCTGATGCAGTAAAGCTTGCAGAATTTGGGTGGAAAGAAGGACGAGAGCGCATGTCAGATGAATTGGACATGGCTCACAATGCTACGTCCTTTGAGAGACTGCCCTCTTTTGACTATGATGTAGCCGGTTACATGCCTAACATCCCTCTGTATGTATCAGGTTGCCCATCACATATGATGTCACCTCTAGGCAATGAGTCGTCAATGGGCAGAGTGGTGGAGTTCAAGGTCAACTTGAGTACATCTGCAAATGTATCAGAGGAGACAATGATGCGAAGAGGTGCAAGCATACTCTCGCTGATAGACAAGCTTGAGGATGCAGGGATGTCATGTGCCATTACATTATGTGAATACACAAATGCATCAATAGGCAGTGGCAAATTCCTCATCGAGTTTCCTATCAAGAAGGCAGGTCAGCCATTGGACATAGACAGATGCGCTTATGCAATGGTACATCCATCCATGCTACGTAAGATATGCTTTGCATTGACAGAGACAGAGCCGAAGGCAGAGGGTGGTTGGTCAGGTGGTTATGGTAGACCGATTGAGTTGCCTTATCACATGAGGCATGGCTGTGTGTACTTCCCAACTACGAATGCGATGTCAAGTGGCAGAGACACGATGGAAGATCAGATGGCTAAGACTATAGAAATATATGAGCATCAAACGGAAGGCAAGGACTGGACAGGATTTGCATTGGAGGATAAGTAGTAGGGTATATGAATGTATATGAATATACCTACTACATATACAAGGAAAAAAATTATGAAATATAGTATTCAGGAACGTGTAAACATGGCTATTAAACTAGCCATTGAAGAAGAACAACCTAAACTTAAAGAGGGGCAGACTCTTAAGGTTGAGGTGTTACAAACAGACGAGGGTATGCAAGTCAATGTGTATCCTGTAGATAAAGAGGAGAAACAATAATGTTAAACATTATAGTAATAGTGGCAACTGCTATGGGAATAGTTGCATTTGGTGGTTTGGGTTATACCTATGGTATTCACGTGGCTTATGATGTCGGAGGGCTAGATGTTTATATGTTGTTTGCATCAGGTGTCGGACTAGGTGTGTGCTTGATTGGATTGTACAACGCTTTATTAGAGGCACATTATGACAGGGGGTAGCATGAGAATAGAGAATGACATAGACATAAGTGATCGAGAGGTCGAGGAAAAGATATACAAGCAAGCCTTGCAGAATCTGTACTCAGCACAAGACATGGTGTGCGAACTTCCTGAGTGTCAGAACGAACAGAACGTAATCGAACAGGCTATACATGCATTGGAATCGTATGGCGATAGGTTCTCTGATGATTGGTTGTCTGAAAACTTTCCCAGTGTGTAAACGTGATTAAACATTGCGTTGACATGAATATAATAACACTTACAATACATGAAGGAGATACATATGAGTAAGAAAGAAAAAGATTTCTTAAACAAAATTGCTGAGACTATAGGCTCAAGCGATGTTGGATTAGAAGAGAGTGTAGAAACATACGAAAGAATATGGGAGGCAACGAATCATTTCGTTAATCTTGTAGGCATGGAAGAGATATCCGAGAGGGGATATCATCCAAGCGGTGTGTGGTATGACATGTTCACTGCGTTCGTTTGCCACATGATGTTACGTACCGATAAGGAATTCGTAGCTGACATGGTAAAGGATGTGTCCGAGAGGCTTAACTGGTACGAAGAATGGAATCAGCACAGGACAGACACTGGACAGATGGAGGCATTGACTCCGCAACAGCTTAAAGAAAAGCAGGATGCAATGATTGAGCGTGTCGTTAATGAAGAAGTAATTCACTAAGGGGGTGACTATGAAACTAACTAAAGAAAATTTTAATAAAGTGTTTGATTATATTGATGATCAAGTTAATTCAACAAGCGGAGAGTTTGACGAAGAAACTAATATCGTTGATGCAGTACAAAGAACAGTAGAAACAATTAAGGAGTCCGAGTATGAGTGATACATACAACGTAATGCACATTGATGATGTGCCTAATGACGAAGGCATGTTCTTTGAAATAGTAGAGTACGATGAAAAGCCGGACTTAGAAACGATGCAGTCGTGGACTAAGAGCGGAACGATTGAGGTACTACACGTTGTCCATGATGGCAAGGAATGTCATGCGATCATAGATGAGAATGGTAAGTTTGATGGCTCAAATGAAATCAATAAGATGGCTAGTATCAAATGGTACAAGTGGCTTAAGAAGAACAAGCGTACTGCATTTGGTGACATGATTGTTGGCAAGTGTAGCGTATTAATTAACTTTGAACTGGAGTAAGTATGGAAAATGAAAACATCCCTGATGGGGAACTAACAATGACTGTTGAATTCAAGAACGATGGCGACATCTTATTGACTGCAAGAGATAGTTTAAACGATGAGACACTTGTGTTCCGCAAAGAACCTAACCTAGCGTTGCATAACATGGTGATGGATATGTTACGGAAGATGGGTGTGCAATTACTGGAGAGAAACCAATGACATTACCCTCACAAAATACAAATATAAATCTTAAAAAATTTGGTGATGTCATCGAAGGTGCATCAGGATTTTATTTGATATACAGATCAATTCATATAGGGGGTGACTATCAAGTATTCTTCTGTGCAAATTGTAGGTATACAAAATGTATTCAGTTTGAAGAAATGAAAAGCTTTCAATTCAAGCAGGATGCTATTCGTCACATTGAAGAGTTAGAAATATTTTACTTAAATTCTGAGCCACACATAACGAGCATGCATCAGTCAGGATTGTTGTCTGATGAAGAATACAAACAAAGAATCTCGGAGGTAGTCAATGAATCTTAAAGATGCTGAGAAGGTGTGGCGAGACAGTTGCCCTGATGAGGTCGATGGAGTTGTGGGCAAACGTAAGATGCCCAAGCGATGGTTGTTAAAACTAAAATTAAATAAAAAAAATAAGGAGAAAGTGTAATGGGTGCAGATGTATATATGGCGAAGGCATACGATGAAAGAATGGCAGAGCATAGGGTGTTGTTAGATGAGTTGGGTGATCATCCCTCACATGAACAGCTTGAACCCTTGTACGATAAGATATATGTACAGGGTGATGTGTATTACAGAGACTCGTACAACTCAGGTAGTGTGCTGTGGGCAATGGGTCTGTCATGGTGGACTGATGTGTTACCCATGCTAGATGATGAAGGAACTCTTAATAAAGAGGGCATAGAAACCTTTCTTGAACTGATTGAAGATAAACCTTTGTCGGTTAGTAGTGACTTCATAGAGCATATGCCTGATGAATGGGGACATGATGATGCTATGCAGTACCTGCAAAAAGAACAGGATTCATTAATAAGTTTCTTGAAGAAGGCACTAGAGACAGAGGATACATTGTCATGCAGTCTGTAAAGAAACCTATGGCATGGCGCATCAAACCGAAAGAAGTAACAGTTGATTTTACAACACCTGAACAGCACCAGATGAAGCAACAGCGTTTAAACAGTGCAAACCAATGGCTACACAGGTCTCTTGAATCCGATTGTCTTTGGGGTATCGTGATCGCAAAGCAAGTACACGATGCAATAGAAAATAAATAACAACGAGGGCGGATGAATTTAAATTACTACTATCTCCTCATCCGTCCTCACCTTATAGGAAAATTATGAATAAAGAAGAAACAAAACAACAGTTGAAAGACATAGAAGAATTGATGATACATGTGGACAAGCCACATAGGATTGAGGCACTGCATGCTATACACAAGCAGGTAGAACCTCTCAATTTTTGGACTGTCTTTCATAGATGGTGGAATACTATTGAGAATCCAAGCGACTATATAGATCACATCAATGACATGTTTGAGTACGATGAATGGGGATACAACTACGACATGTTGCAGGATCAGTCTCGTTTACACACACTAGAAGAAGTGGACAGGGATTTCTATGACAGTTTGCCTGATGAGTTCGCAGTGTTCAGGGGTTGTCATGGATTCAATGAGCAAGGGTGTTCGTGGTCTACTGATAGAAAGGTAGCTGAGAAGTTTGCGTTACGTATGGCAATAGATAAACAATACATATTGTTACAAGGCATGGTACGTAAGACAGACATCATCTGTGCCTACAACAACAGGCAAGAGAAAGAAATAGTTGTGCTACCTAAGAAGGTAATCATTGTAGGAAGAGAGCGTGCTAACGACCCCATACTTAGGGATGAGGAGTTCAAGAAGTTCAGTGACACATCGAATGTGTATCACATGGTGCAGACAGGTAGGTATAGGCAGACGATGAGCAAAGAGGACTTAAGGTCTATGGCTGAGAGCCACTGGATATTTGACATAACGAATCAAGGTGTTAATTGTGTCCGTAGGTATGTTATGTGGTTTGAAGAATTAATATCTCTTATAGCAAAGAATGATCTTGATACGTTCTCGCCTTTGTGGTTTACAAATGCACATGATAGGTACATCACAGGTAAGGACATACTTGAAGGCGACCCACGTGGTGTAGTCAAACAAGCAGAGCAATTAAAAGCATCACGGCAAAAGCTAAATGATATGGATGCTCTAGTAGATGAGATCAAAACGGCAGAGGATATATCTAAAACGAAACAACTAATGAATGGTTGCAAGCCTGCTACCAATGCAGAGTTAGACGACATCATAGACAGTGCTATGAGACAAGCAGAGGAAAACAATGCCAAGAAGAAATAAATCCCCATACTGGCTTGAACAAGCCATAGAATTACGCAAGCGTGGTGACTCGCTAACACAGATAGCG
>Ga0209535_1001336_pt1 | contig 16888 bp, 2 predicted proteins | sample LinPmetageLP28_FD_184041 | JGI IMG/M metagenome (GOLD analysis project Ga0209535, IMG submission 184041) | Marine viral communities from the Pacific Ocean - LP-28 (SPAdes) (version 2) | ecosystem: Environmental > Aquatic > Marine > Oceanic | place: Pacific Ocean | collected 2009-08-22 | reverse complement strand
GTTCTATATCTGATGTTAAACCAATTAACTATGGTGACAAACAATATTATCAGATAAGCATTGACTCTGGATATGCTAGAGACATCAGTGTTACTGGTTCTATCTTTGGTGAGTTTAAGGTTAATCCCAAAACAAAACTTCTGAATAATGTAAGTATTGGCGCAACTATCCTTGATGTTGATTCAACTATTGGTTTCCCAGATACTGGTAAATTGATCATCAAAGATAATGTAGGAGATATAGTTTCGATTGCATATACTGGTAAAAGTATCAATCAGTTCTTCAATGTTTATGGAGTTGATGATACTTTTGCATCAAAAGAAGATATTCGTTTAGATGATTATTCATATGCATATGTTGGATTTGATACTAGTAATCAAATTCAAGTTCGTATTACTTCTACTCTTAAAGAATTCAAACTACAACAAGATTCATACTTCTATAATGAAGGTGATACTATCAACATCCAAACTCTCGGTATTGAGAGAGGAGATGAAAGATCCCAGAACTGGTATTCTAATGTTAAAACAGAATGGAATATTGAGGACATTGAGTTAGTTGATGAACTGGAGAAATCATACTTCATCACTCTACTTGATAGCCATTTCCTAAGATCTGGATATCAAATTACGTTAACAAGCAATAGTGGATTGCAACTCCCTGGAATTGTAATCAGATCTTCATCTGCAAACACTTTTCTTGCAAAGTTGGCAGCAAACATTGGTAGTATTTCATATGTCAAAGTTGAGAACCAACTCCTTAAAGGAAACTCTGGTAAGTATTCTACTCTGAATAACTTTGTTGCCAATGTTCAGAATGTATATCAGAAGTTTAATGGTGATGTAGCAGTTGCATCTAACTCACTTCCCAACTACTCAAACATTTTCACTGATCCTTATGATAAGAAGATCACATTCTCCGGTTCTTCTGATGATCTTGAAACTCTTATTCTCACTACAAACCAAGATCATGGTTTTTTAAATGGTGATGCAATCTTCTACAAACCAGGTGTAATTAAATCAACAACAATTGCCCCTGATGGAATCACAGTTACAACTGAAGTAGAGAGTAAATTTGAGAATATAGATGCTAATGTTTATTATGTGAAGAGAATTAACTCTACAAGTATTAAACTTGCAAGATCTAGAGCAGATATCTTCTCCAATAAGTTTGTAACTATAATTGGTACTGTAGTAGATAATGAGTTTATCTATTATGATTTCTACAATAAAAAACTTTCTCCACAGAATATTGTGAGAGAGGTTCTTGCAGCCAATAATAAATCTGGCAACTATCTAACTGAACCTGGTTATAGTGGTATTCTTATCAATGGTGTTGAGATCCTTAACTATAAGTCTGGAGAAGGTTTAAAATATGGTGATCTCAGATCTATTGAAATCACTAATCCTGGTGAAGATTATGATATCATCAATCCTCCTGTATTGAGTATCGTTGATGACTATGGTAGTGGTGCAGAAGGAACTGTATCAATCGAAGGAGAGTTAGTAGGTATAAACCTAATCGACCGTGGTTTTGATTACCTAGATGTTCCTACAGTAACCATCACTGGTGGTAGCCCCACGGAGGAAGCTATTGCTGAAGTGAATATGACAAGTATTCAACATTCACTCAGTTTCAACTCCGAACTTTCTGCAAGAAGAATTGATATTGGAAATGATACTATTGGATTCTCAACATTCCACAAACTGAATGTTGCAGATAAGGTATTCTATGATGCCAAAGATGGCAATCCAATTGCTGGTTTATCAACTAATGCTTTCTACTACGTTGAACTGGCAGATACTTCTACTATCAAACTCCATACTTCAGAAGATGATGCAAGAGTTGGTATCAATACAGTTAATATTACTAATTTTGGAACAGGAGTTCAGGCTATTACCGCAGTTGATACTAAAAGTGTTGTAGCTGATATCTATATCACAAACCCTGGTAAAGGTTATAAGAACAATCAAAGAAAGATTCCAGTAATTGGAATCAATACAGCAAGTAACCGTTTCAATATTCCTAACCATGGATATAGTTCTGGTGAGATTATTAAGTACTCCACAACAACTACTGGTATTGTCGGACTTTCTACTACAGAGAACTATTATGTCAATAAGGTGGACAATGACAACTTCTCACTATCTTTAGTAGGAACTGGTGTAACTGATAAGAAGTATTTTTACGATAGAAATATATTAGTTGATATCTCTACTATTGGTAATGGTAGTTTTAACTATCTTCCTATTGAAGTCAAGCTTGATGGTATTGTTGGTGTCAATACGGTTGCAGGTCAAGACTTCCAGTGCAAAGTTCAACCAATCTTTAGAGGAGCAATTCGATCTGTTGATCTGACAAATAATGGTGTGGCTTATGGGTCATCAGAAATCATCAACTTTAATAGACAACCAAACATCTCATTCAATAGTGGTAAAGATGTACAACTAACACCTATTGTAAGTAATTCAAGAATTGTTGATATCATTGTAAACAAAGGTGGTAATGGTTATAATTCTCCACCAAATCTTATTGTCACAGGTGAAGGTGGATTTGCAAAACTTACACCAATCATTGAGGGTGGTGTAATCACTTCTGTCAAAATCATGAGTGGTGGCAGTGGTTATGTTAGTGGATCAACTAATATTCAAGTGGAACCTGCAGGTAAGTATGCTGAAACTGAAGCTGTAATTAGAAACTGGAATGTCAATCTATTCGAAAGAGATTTTGATAATATTGGTGTTGATGATGGCTTTGTGAGTGAGAGTATTGACGACAACTCGCTCGAGTATTGTCACCTCTATGCACCAAGACCTTTGAGATCTAACACTTATGTTATCTCTGGTAATGATGAAACACAGTATGGTATCTCTGATCTCACACTAGCTGGTGGTATAGAGAAAACAAGTTCTTATCACTCACCAATTCTTGGTTGGGCATATGATGGCAACCCCATCTATGGTCCTTATGGATTTACTGATCCACAGGGTGGAAATATCTCTCAAATGATTTCTGGATATGAACTAAAAACTAATCCTATCAATAGACCACCAACATCATTGTTCCCTCTTGGATATTTTATTGAGGATTATATTTTTACAGATAGAGGTAACCTTGATATTCACAATGGTCGTTTCTGTGTTACACCTGATTATCCAAATGGTAGATATTGTTATTTCTCAACTCTGAATACTTTTAGTGTTGATTCTACTGGTCCTTTTAAAAACTATAGAAGACCTGTATTCCCATACTTCGTTGGAGATACATTCTATTCTAAACCAAATATCACTAACTTCGGTGTATTGAGTAATCAAAATGATTACAATCTGGAGAATGGTGAGTGGTTTAGAAACACGATTGCATATCATACTAATGATGATAATAGTGGTTATGACTATGTGTTTAATTCTGATAAAGAAAAAAATCAATCATTAGATATTGTAAGTGCATCTAAAGGATCTGTTGAGAGTATTGGTATTATCACTGGTGGTAACTTCTATAAAGTCAATGATCGTATTCTAATTAATAATAAAGGAACTAGTGGAACTGATGCGCAGGGTCGTGTAGAGAGAGTATCTGGTCTTGACGTAAATTACATCAACTTTGAGACTACAGGTTTAGATAATATTGAGTTTGGAAATATCCAGAATTTGAATCAATTTATTGGTTTCTCTACACAGTCTATTCCGTTCAATACTGCTGATATAGTAACTATCTCTGGTCTATCTACGACCTTCAGTGGTTATTCTGGAGTCACTAATTCTAGACTTGGGATCAGAACAGATAACTTTGTATTAACTCTTGGAGTCGGTTCTACGGGTGTTACAGGTCTTACCACATACTTCTATGTGTCTGGTAATCTAAATTATCCAACCATTCGTGAGAATGATGTTCTTGGTATTGGAACAGAGAACATTAGAGTTCTCAATATTGATGACAGAGCAAGAAGAATTAGAGTTAGAAGAGAATATGATGGTATCTCTTGTGGTCTAGCGCACACTAATGGTTCAATTCTGTTTGAAGATCCTCGCAAGTTCCGTATCAACCTTGGAACTCTGAAAACGACTAACTCTCTTGAGATCAATAAGGAATATTACTTCTATCCACAAGAAGTTGTAGGTGTTGGTACTGTTGGTGTTGGTTCTACTATCACCTTCTCTAATCCTGGAACGGGTGTTACCCAGATGTTTGTTCCTACCAAACAAATCTATCTCCCAAATCATGGTTTGAGTGTAAATGATAGACTTTACTACAATAGACAGGGTGGAACTGCTATTGGTGTTTGGAATGGGATCACTACTGCATTTAAGAATTTAGATACATACAATTTCTACTACACAGCTCCTGTAAGTAGAGATTTTATTGGTCTTTCTACCAATAAGATTGGTATGGGAACTGAGGCACAATTTGTTGGAGTTGGAACCACTTCTGGTCTTCTTTACTTCACATCTGTTCCTACTGATAACTTCCACAGTTTTCTTACAGATAAAGATAATGTATTAACTGGTAGAATCTCCAGAACAATAGTAAATGTTGCAACTTCTAAAACACATGGTCTTTCAGTTTCTGATACTGTATATGTTTCTGTTAAACCAACTGACACTAAGACAGTAAACGTTACTTATGATGATTCTTCTAGAAGAATCATATTTGATCCTAAGAGTATTACTGCGACTAATACTGTTAAAAATACTGTGGCCGTTGTGGGTCATAATTTTGTTAAAGGAGATAAAGTTCTTTACAGAGAAGCTTCTTCACCTATCAGTGGTTTGACTGATGATCAGTTGTATTACATCTATCCATATGACGACAACTCTATTCAATTTGTGAAGGAGAAGTTCCAACTATCAAAAGATAGACCACAAGTTATTGATATCACATCAACTGGCAATGGTACCCTTTTCAAGGTAAATCCACCACTATATGTAAAGAGAAACAATAAACTTAAATTTGATCTTTCCGATCCATCACTCTCCTTTGTTGTTAGTGGTGTTCGTTATTCTGCTTTTGAGTTAAGACTGTATAGTGATAGTGAGTATACCAACGTATATGACACGTCTGGAACTAAAACTACCTTTGAAGTTACAACTTCTGGACGAACTGGTATTGATGTAGATGCAAATCTAACTCTACTGGTATCTGATGAAGTTCCAACAAACTTATGGTACAAATTTGTTCCTATCAATAATGATATCATTACTAATGTTAAAAAAGAAATCTTTATTGATACTGATGTAAATTCTCATCAAGAAATCAGTGTAGAGAAAACTAGGTATAATGGTGTTTATAACATTAGTGGTGTCGGATCAACCACCTTCAGTTACAATGTTTCTCTAGAACCTGATGTTTCAACATACAATATTGAGAACTCAGTGACCACATATGAAACCACATCATCTACGGCTCTTGGTCCGATCAGTCGTATTTCGATGTTAGATAATGGTAGTAACTATGATATTATTCCTGGAATCAATACGGTAACTACATCGCACGGTAGTGGTTGTATTCTTAAACCACAAAGCACCTCTATAGGTAAAATTAGAAAAGTTACGTTCAACTCACAGAATATTGGATTTGATTATCCAACTGATGAAACTTTAAGACCTATTGCTAATCCACCTGAAATTCTTGAATTAGAATCTCTAACATCATTTGAATCTATTGGTATTAGTTCTGGTGGTAGAAATTATCTGAGAGCACCAAGCTTGGTTGTTCTTGATGGATTTACAAGAGAAGTTGTTGAAGATTTAGATCTTACCTACAGTCTTGCAGATAATCAAGTTACTATTCTCCAAAACTCTACTGGAATGTATAATGTAACGCCAGAAATCATTCCTATTGATAATACAAATGGTATTGGTATTGCTTCTTTGTCATATACTTCATCAACTAAGACTGTCAGACTTTATCTGAACAGCACATTTAGTGATGCTAGTGCATTCCCATACGACGTTGGTAGTAAGATCTTTGTTGAAAATTTGAATGTTGGTGTTAATTCTACAGCTAAAGGATATAACTCTGAGAACTATAGTTACCAGTTCTTCACTGTAACTGCTTCAGATTCCAATCTTGGTGGTGGTCCTGGTGCATATGTTGATTATAGTCTTAAAGAATATCTGAGTGATGGTGATGTTCCTGGTAGTGTAGATCTACCAAATTCATCTGGTAGAGTTATTCCTGTCAATCACTTCCCAATCTTCAACACCACCCTTAAAACAAATGATTTCTTTAAAAATGAAGTAATCCTATATGGAGGAAAACAAACTGGTAGGGTTGAATCTTGGAATCCAGTTACTGAAATCCTCAAGGTTGACACTCCCAAAGAGTATGAAGTTGGTCAAATTGTAAAAGGTCTATCTTCTGATACTCAAGCTGTCATTCAAACTAAAATTGATTTTGATGCTGAGATTACTACTGGTGCTGGTGCAACTATAACTTATGGTTGGCAAAAGAACACAGGTTTCTTGAATGATTCCCTACAAAGAATCCCTAATAATGAGTATTATCAAACATTCTCATATTCTATCAAATCTAGAGTTCCTTATGACACCTGGGAAGATCCAGTATCTGCACTTAACCATACCTCTGGATATAAAGAATTCTCTGACCTTCAAGTTATAAGTATTGAAGATCAACCGTTGGCTATTGCACAACCTTTTGATTCTGATGTTGATACTATTACTGACATCGTTGGTAGAGCAAGTCTCCACTGTTTTTATGATTTTGATTATGTAACTGAAAGTAATAATATCATAAATGGTGTTCTATCCTCCGATGAAATTTTCTTTGAGAATAGAATTCTCTCAGATTACTTCCAATCAGTTGGCAATAGAGTTCTTGACATTGATGACTTTAGTGGTGAGTTTTTCAGCAATGAAAGACCTACTAAGTATAGTGATATTGATGCATTTGAATTCAATGATATCTACAACAAAATATTCACATTTGTAAGAGATAGAATCTTTACAGATGAGAGACAGTTCTCTATTGTTTCACTGATTCAAAGTGAAAGTATTGGATATATGCAAGAATATGCAACAATAGAAACTTATCCAGAACTTGGATACTTTGATTACTTCTCAACTGCTGATGGTTGGAATCTTCAGTTCCATCCTGTAAAGTTTGCGAACAACATATATGATACATCCACCATTTCTATCAGTATTAAGGACAATATAACTTCTATTGGTAACACCCAACTTGGTAATAGTGTCGCTCTAAGCTCTAATAGGGTCACTGTTCCTGATGGAGTAACTACTCAAATTGTGGATACTACGGCAGCAAACGACAGAGCGATGAAGGTTCTTGTTCTTCAGGAAGATGATAAAGGTGAATATGCATCTAATGAGTTTAACCTGATCCATGATGGAACTGATGTTCATATGGTGGAATATGGTCAGATGCAAACCAAACCTGGTTCATACTCATCTACTGGATTCGGCACTTTTGGATCTAGATTATCTGGTGGCAACTTTATTCTTGAATATACACCAAATGTTGGTTCTGCTGTTACAACTAATTGTTCTGTTGTAAGAATATCTGATTCTGCAACCGGTATCTCTTCATTAACATTCCAAGAATCTAGATTAAACTCTGGATTTAAGAATATTGCATCTTCTGGGTCACCATCAGCTAATACAATCCTTCAGTTTGAGGAACCATACTCAACTGGTTATTATGTTGTATCTGTCAAGGATACCACTAACTCTCAGTATGAGATGTTTGAAGTTTGTGTCATCGCTTCTGAATCGAATCATGGTTTTGTAGAGTTTGCAAATGTCCGCACTGGTAATAGTATTGGCCAGATCGGATTCACAACAACTGGTAAGTATAGAAATCTAACTTATACACCCAACGAAAACACAGCTGTTCAAGTCAGAACATTTGGCATTGAACAGAAGATCTATGACGATGATGTGAGTGCTCCAACCAATTTTAGTCTCAACAACGTTGATATTAAATCAGATAGAGGTCTTTATAGTGGTACTAAACTTGATCTAAGAACTGCATTTGATCTCAAACATGATGGTCTTCCAATCTTCCAGAGACAATTTGCTGGAGATACTGCAACAACATTTGATTTTAACAATAACACTCTATTCCTCAAAGAACACTTCTTTGTTACTGGTGAGAATGTAACTTACTCTTATGATGGCAATAAAACAGAACAAGCTATTGGAATTGCGGCAACCAATGTAACTGGTATTGGTGTTACTAACAAACTTCCTAGAGATTTGTTTGTTGTTAAGATTGGAGATGGTAGTGTCAGATTTGCAGAAAGTGCAGAGAAGGCATTGAGATTAAATCCAGAGGTATTACAATTTACCTCAGTCGGTATTGGAACTTCTCACAATATCACAGCTAAGAAACAGAATGCCAAATCTTTGATCACTGTTGATAATATGATTCAGGCACCTCTATCTAAAACAAATATTGTAACATCCCTCAGTGACAATATTGTATTTGATTCTATATTCTCAACAAGTGGTATTACATCTATTGCTGCAGCTGATCTAATTAATATTGGTGATGAGGTGATGCGTGTTATCTCTGTTGGTGTTGGTGGTGCCGGAAACCTGACTGTCCAGAGAGGACAACTTGGAACAAACTTAGAACCTCATGGTATTGGATCTACTATCACTAAAATGAGTGGTACTTATAATATTGTTGGAAGCACTCTGAATTTTATCTCTCCACCATATGGAGCTATTCCACTCTCTACCACATCATCTGCACCTTCTGAGAGAGATTATACTGGTTTAACTACACACTCTACTTTCCAAGGTAGAACCTTTATGAGAACTGCTCCTGTCAATACTGATAAAGAGACATATTTCGCTAACCATGTATTTGATGATGTATCAAATAACTTCACTGGTCTTAGAAGTGAGTTTAGACTTACTAGTGAAGGTCAGAATACTACAGGGTTCTCAACAGATAACGCTATTATCCTGATCAACAATATCTTCCAGGAACCACAAGGTGCTCAGGCAAATCAAGGAACCTATGATCTTTCTGAAACTGCCTCTGGCATTTCTTCAATCAGATTTGAAGAGAGTGGAGCAGCTTATGGATATGATCCTAATAGAAGTAATCTTCCCATTGGTGGTTTCATTGTTTCTATTGGATCCACAGAAGGTGGTGGATATCAACCTTTGATTGGAGCTGGTGGTACAGTTACTGTATCTACAACTGGAACAATTACTTCTGTGAGTATTGGTAACTCTGGATCTGGCTATAGATCAGGACTGGGAACAGTATTTGTTGGAGTTCAAACTTCTAGTATCGGAACTCCTAATATTCAAATCATTGGTAAAGCTACTGTATCTGGTGGTAATGTTACCGGTGTCACAATTACTAACCCTGGATCTGGTTATACCTCAACTAACTTGCCCAAACTCGTAATTGATGATCCTGCTTCATATACAAATATTCCTCTAATCTACAGTGGAAGTTCTGTACAGGGTATCGGCCAATCTGCAACTATTGATATTCAAGTTGGAGCTGGTGGTAGTGTTGTTGATTATCAACTGAAACAAAAAGGTTTTGCTTATGGCAATGGTGAGATTATAACTGTTCCTGTTGGTGGAACAATTGGTATTCCTACCAGTGGAGCCTTTAGTGAGTTCCAGATTACTGTTGATGAAATCTACCAAGATGATTTTAATGCATTCTCTATTGGTGTTCTTCAGGTTCTCGATAATTTTGATTCTCAGTTTGATGGTTTGAGTAGAAGTTTTAGATTATCAGTTAATGATGTTGCACTTTCAATTCAATCAGCACCAGGATCACCGATTGAAGTTGACAAAACACTATTGATCTTCATCAATGATGTCCTTCAACAACCTGAAGTTGCATATAACTTCACTGGTGGTGGCACAGTTCAGTTCGTTGAACCACCAGAACCTGGTGATAGTTCAAAAGTACTATTCTACAAGGGTAGTGGAGATGTTGATGTTGTATTCACTGATGTTCTGGAAACAGTTAAAACTGGTGATACATTAGATATCGACAACAATCCAGAACAGGGACAGGGAACTGCATTAGATGAAGATGTGAGAACTGTTGTCGGTATTAATACTATTGATAGTGTTCAAACCACTACCTATAATGGTCCTGGTGTCACCAATGATACAACTCTCAGTAGACCTCTGACATGGTGTAAGCAACAGATCGACAAGATCATTGAAGGAAAAGAAGTTGGCAAAGATAGAGTCGAATATGAACCTCTAATCTATCCTTCTTCTTACTTAATTCAACCAATCAGTTTGGCTTCAACAATTGCCTATGTTGATAGTGTAAGACCTCTTTTTAATACTTATACTGAGTCCGGTGATAGAGATTTTCAGAACAAGATTAAGATTTTGTCTCAGGACATTTCAGTTTCAGCATCTGCTACGGCTACTGTTTCTGGACTTGGAACTGTCTCTATCAATGTAACCAATGTTGGTTCTGGATATACTATAGCTCCAACACTGAGTATTGCTAATCCTTCTGATGGAACAAGAGCTACTGGCACATTGTCATTCTCTAGTGGCAGTGTTGGTGTTGTAACTATTACCAACCCTGGAACTGGTTACACAAACACTAATCCTCCTTCAGTTCTTATCTCGGAACCAACTATCGTAAGAGAAGAGATTGGTGTTGATGGATATAGTGGTGATTTTGGTATTCTGGTTGGATTCGGTCTATCAACTGTATCTGGTGGAAATGAAATAATCCTTGATTTCTATATTCCTACTGATTCGTTTATGAGAGATAGTGAATATGTTGGAACTGGTATCACAGTCAGTGGTATTGGAACTGGTGATTACTTCTCAGTATTCAACTCAAATGTTGATACTACTGAAACTATCGATTCTAATAGAATTGATGGAACCCCTATTGGAATCACTACATCATTCATTGATTGTGTATACCAAGTTAAGAGTACTTACACTCTTGAGAAAAATGTTATTGGTGTTGGCAATACCACTGTAAGAAGGGTATTTGTTAATGTTGGCAATATCTCAACCGAGTCATTCTCTTCTTCTTTGATTACTTTTGATTCTTCTTCATTCACCCTTGATACTAGAACCTTTACTGTATATGCAGGTGGAATTAGTTCTGCTTCTAATATGGGTAGATTCAGTTGGGGTAAGATTCAATTCGAAGGAAGAACGTCACCACAAGAATTTAATTTCTATGGTAACAATGGAATCATTGGAATTTCTTCTTCTGGTCTTCTGTCTAGGTTTGAACCTTTGAAGTATAGGGATTATACATCATAATAAATACTTTTACCGAATAGAACTACTATGGCCAAGTTAGGAATAAGTACTGGTTCTACGCCTAATGATGGGACAGGTGATAGTTTACTTGATGGTGCCGTCAAAGTTAATACAAACTTCACTGAGATTTATACTGCTATTGGTGATGGAACAACACTTGCAGTTCCAGTTACTAGTGTTTCAGCAGGAACTGGTATCAATGTAAGTGGATCTACCGGTAATGTTACTATTACCAACACTGGTATTGCTCAGACAGCAAATATTAATGCAGATACTGTAAGTGTATCTGGTGTTGTCACTGCAACATCCTTTGTAGGAAGTGGTGCAAATATCACTGGTATCTCAACTCTCAATATTGTTAATTATAGCGGTGGTGGAGGTGGCAGTGGAGTTGGTAATACTAATAATTTGAGAACTAATTTCTTAGAAGTTAGTGGTATCTCTACACTTAGTGGTGGACTGACTGTTGCTGGTATTTCTACAATTGGTAGTGTCCTTTATGTTGGACCATCTGGTAATCAATATGGAATTATTATAAAGGGACAAGGCTCATCTAGCGGTGGAGAAATTAATTTAACTGGTCCAAATTCTTCGGATGCGAACTCTACTTACTATTCTAACATTAGATTGAATAGAATTGGTGGTAGTTTTAGATATGACTTAGAGTTTCACTCTAATGGGTATTCTTCTGGTGATATTGGTGACTTTGTTTTCTACAAAAGAGGAACAAGTAACCAAAGAACCGAAAGAATGAGATTGAGTGGTCAGACTGGCAATCTCACCGTAACTGGTGGTGGTAGTTTTAGTGGAATTTCTACATTCTCTGGTGATATTAATTTAAATGCGGCAAATGTTGTACTTGGGGTGAGTGCTGGATCTAGTGATGATAGATTAAAGTTTCATACTTCTGAAATTTATCAAGATACTCTTGCTTTCAGAATTATTAGTAATACTGGTGGAATTAATTTAAGAGGTGGATCTACAAACTCTTGGACAAATGCATCAGGAGCTGAAGAATATATCATCGCTACTGAAAATGGTTCTGTAGATCTTTATTATGACAACTCCAAGAAACTTGAAACCACTACTAGTGGTGTAAAAATCACAGGAGAGTCGAAAAGCGATTCAATAACACTCGAAGGTAGATCCTTTAGTATTTCGCCTAGTGGATCAGAAGATGTAACATTCCAGAATACATTTACTGGTGGTAAAATTGTTCAGCGCGCTGCTGGTGATGTCAGAATCACGAGTTATCAAGGATCTATTTTATTAAAAACAAACACTGGTGCTGTAACTACAGGTGGACTCTCGTTATACTATGCTACTGGTCTGGCTGCAGAAGTTACACGACTTACAACTACTTCAAATGGTGTAGACATTAATGGTAATTTAAATGTAAGTAGTAATATTACAGTTGGTGCTGCTGGATCAATCAGTGGTGATGCCTCTTATGCGGTATCTGGAAAGTGGGATCTGGGTGCTGATGGTACTAATAACTATACCTTCACTGGTGTTGGATTTCCAGTCACTACAAACGACCCTGATCTATATCTGGCGAGGGGTGCAGTTTATGAGTTCGTTAATGGGATGGGAGCACATCCATTCCGTATTCAGAGCACTGCAAATGGTTCTACTGGAACACAATATAATACTGGTGTTACTAATAATGATGTAAGTAATGGAACACTCAAATTTGAGGTTCCATTCAGTGCTCCTGATACACTTTATTATCAGTGTACTGCACACGCTGCAATGGGTGGAAAACTTTACATCTATCCGACACTTAGATAAACACAATAAATACTTTTACCAAATAGAACTACTATGGCCAAGTTAGGAATAAGTACTGGTTCTGCACCTAATGATGGGACAGGTGATAGTTTAATTGATGGTGCAATTAAAGTTAACTCAAACTTTAATGAGATTTATACTGCTATTGGCGATGGAACAACACTTGCAGTTCCAGTTACTAATGTTGTAGGTGGAACTGGTATTAATGTGAGTGGATCGACTGGTAATGTGACCATTACCAACACTGGTATCGCTAATACTAACAATTTAAGAACTGATTTCTTAGAAGTTAGTGGTATCTCTACACTTAGTGGTGGTGTTGCCGTTACGGGTGTTGTGACTGCGACTTCATTCAGTGGTAGTGGAGCAAATATTACTGGTATTTCTACTCTCAATATTGTTAATTATAGTGGTGGAGGGGGTGGTGGCAGTGGCGGAGGTATTGCTCTCACAGATCTATCCGTAACACAAAATTCTGTAGGAATATCAACACTATCATATAATAATTCAAACGGTGTCTTCTCTTATACCCCACCAGATCTTTCTAGTTATCTAACATCAGAATCAGACACTCTTGCTGATGTAACTTCTAGAGGTGCTGTCAGTAGTCAAACTATTACTTTTGGTTCTGGTAGGGGTATCGAAATGGAGACCGCCTCTAATAATGATTTTCATATTTATGGATCTAGTAATCAAAAAGCATATATTACCCACAATCAAAATAATCTTGCTGGTGGCGCTGGTGATTTAGTCGTCATAGCTAAAAATGGACTGCATGTATATGGTGGTACCTCAGAAACCACGGCTAATCTTGGTCTTGAAGTTAAAGGTGGATTAACTAATCTTTTATATAATGGTGGTTTAAAACTCGCTACTAATAATACTGGTATAACTGTCAATGGAGATATAAATGGCACTAATCTTGAAACTGGCACTGGTTACCTCACACTAGGAAATTTATCATCAACCTTTGATATTAGATTTTCTCCAGCGAGTGGAAGCAGTCCTTCAATTAGATATAATATCAGTGAAGGTATATCAATATACAATAGGTATAATGGTGGTGCAGATCTTCTCGAAGATGTTAGATTTGGAGCTAGCCAGACATTCGTAAAACACATAACACCATTTAGTGATTCAACATATAACTTAGGTACAAACACCAGTAGATGGGCATCAGTTTGGTCTGATAATCTTAACGTTGGTGCTGGAACATCCACTGGAGTAACTAATACACCATCTCTAATACTATCCCATAATAATCCAACAGTTGTTGGTACATCAGGAACCACTGGTCAAGTCAAACAAATTGGTGGTCAACCATATTATTATGATGGAACTACTTGGAGAGCACTATTCCTATCAGAGGCTCCATTAACTGTCAATCAGGCAGATAGTGATTGGGATAATACGATGATTCGTATGAATTTCGATCAGGCAAACATTGGTGCTGTTACCAACTTAAAGGATGGACGAACCCCGGCCGCTACTAATGTTGATCTAGTCGCATCACCCCTAAAATATGGAACAAAAACTGCAAGATTACAATCTGGCAATACTGGTTTAAGTTTCACACAGAATAATTCAGGATCTGTATATTATCCTTTTGAAGGTGCTTGGACACTTGAAGGATGGTTCTACTTTGATTCTGGTGCACTTCCAAACGAAACTGTCATAACCAATTCTCATGCATTATTTTCAAATCTTCATACAACTACTGGTGTCAGTAATAACTGGAGGATTGGATTTTATCATGGTGGTTCTACTCTTTACAACTTCTATTGGAGTAATAAAAATAGTTCCGCTACTGGAAATAATGGGGCTGGAAATAGTAATACTGGATTTTTATTAGATCAAAGAGCCAATTCGACCTTCGCTGATAATGCATGGCATCATATTGCTATTGTAAGAGAACCTGGTAATGGTTCGATTCACTACTATTTTGATGGTACTGAATCTACTAGAACTAGTAGTGATCAATTAATTGATAATCAGATTAGTGATCAAACAACTCATTCTTTTTATGTTGGTTACTATGGTTTGGCTGGCGATTCTGGTCAATTTCAAGGTAATATTGATGATATTAGAGTTTCTAAATCAGCAAGATATACAGCCAATTTCACTCCACCGGCTGCAGCTCTTCCAATTACTGGTTCTACAACAACAGTTTATGAACCAGCTGATAGTAAGGTAGGTGAGATTTCTCTTGGTGGTTCACCAGCATGGACTGGAACTCCTGGAGTTACTGCTTCACAAATAGCTGCTGGTCAATACAGAGCAACATTTGCTACCGCATATTCCAACGCCACAGATTATGTTATACAAACCAGTATGAATGATTATACACCTGCAACAACTCCTGTTGGTATAGGTGTTAGTAGATTTACTACACACGCAGATTTCTTTGTAAAAAGAGTGAGTGATGGTGCCAATATCGATACAGGTAGTTTGGCAATTGATCTCTTCAAAAAGTAATCTTTTTCCACGATAAATAACAAAAAGTCCTTCCAAAATGGCTGCAATAATTACTGATCAACTTCGTATCTTAAATGCGAAGAATTTTGTGGCTGGTATTCAGACCAGCTCTAATTCTTACTACGCGTTTATTGGACTTCCTAACCCAGAAGATTATCAATCTGATTGGGATACTAGTCCCCCTGCTCCGAAGGATAGTTTGGATCAGGCTAATGATTATTGGGATACAATGTTGGCGATGAAGAAGATTAACTCTTCTGATGTCAGTCAGGTTGTAAGAAAAACTCAATGGGCTTCAGGTATCACTTATGATATGTGGAGAAGTGATATAACTCGTAATAACCCATCACAACCATCGGGTTCGTTTGATATCTACTCAGCAAACTACTATGTTATGAACTCTGACTTCAGAGTTTATATCTGTTTGTATAATAACGCCACTCCAGAAAATAACTTTGTGGGTGGACCTTCATTGGATGAACCAACATTCACCGATCTGGAACCTAGGGAGGCAGGCAACAGTGGTGATGGTTATATCTGGAAATATCTGTATACAATCAAACCAAGCCAAGCTATTAAGTTTGATTCGACTAACTACATTCCTGTTCCTAATAACTGGGAAACAAGTACAGATGATGCACCTGTAAGACAAAACGCACCATCAAGTGGCCAACTTAAAGTTGTAACGATTAAAAATCGTGGTGTTGGTATGGGAACTGCCAACTCAACATATACAAGAGTTCCTATTCTTGGTGATGGGTTTGGAGCAGAAGCAACTATTGTTGTCAATAATGATTCCAAAGTTGAAACTATCACAGTGTCAAAAGGTGGAGAAGGATATTCTTACGGAACTGTTGATCTGATAGCAGGCAATGTTCCTACTGGGACAACTTCGCCAATATTTAATGTAATTGTTCCACCTACTGGTGGTCATGGGTCTGACATCTATCGTGAGTTAGGTGCATATAATGTACTCACATACGCTAGATTTGAGAATGATACTGAGAATCCTGATTTCATTACGGGTAACCAGTTTGCTCGTGTTGGAATGATTGAGAATCCAACATCATATAATTCGTCTTCAATCCTAACACTTGATAAGGCTAGTGCAGTTTACGCTGTTAGGCTTACTGGTGTTGGATATAGTTCAGCGGTATTTACATCTGACTCAACTATCACACAAACTGTTGGACTTGGTTCTACAGCTGTTGGTAGGGTTGTGTCATATGATCAAGTTACTGGTGTTCTGAAGTATTGGCAGGATAGAACAAACTCAGGTTTCAGTTCTGACGGTACTCTTGATGCATCTCCAGTCTATGGATTTAGATCAAACAAATTTACCTCAAATATCA
>Ga0209535_1001334_pt1 | contig 16891 bp, 20 predicted proteins | sample LinPmetageLP28_FD_184041 | JGI IMG/M metagenome (GOLD analysis project Ga0209535, IMG submission 184041) | Marine viral communities from the Pacific Ocean - LP-28 (SPAdes) (version 2) | ecosystem: Environmental > Aquatic > Marine > Oceanic | place: Pacific Ocean | collected 2009-08-22 | reverse complement strand
ATCCTGATTCTGATATTTGTCTTGGGTCACCAATATAATCTCCTAAGTTAAAATAACCCATTTGAGAATTAATATCATCATTAATTTGATCCTGTGGAGAAAAAGCTACCTCCATATAATCTACATTAGGTGTATAGCTTGCACTTTCAAAAGAAAGCTGTTGGAGTGACCTTATTCCAGATAAAGTATTACCCTCGGGCATTATTAACTCATTTGTAGTTATTTTATCTGTTACTCTATTTTTAATTCCACCTAATACTTGGTCTTGGTGAATGTATTCTCTATTTATTGAAAAATTAGAGGAATTAATATAAAAATCACTATTATTAGTAAATGAAGAAGTTATAAAAGGTGCAGATCCTGTTATTTTAGGATGAACCGATGTTCTACTTCCAGTATTTAAAAGAGTACCTAAATCTGCTCTAAATATTAATTCATCAGGAGCACTATTTACCCCATTTCCTTCAAATGAAAATGGATTCATTGTATAATCATAAAATACATTTGGTAATATTTCTGTGTTGTAGTATCTTAATTCTTGTAAAGAACCAGAAAATAAGGTATATGATTTACCTCCTATAGTTACACTACCACCCCCCTTAGGAATAAATGCTTTTTCAGCATTAAAGTAATAATTACTATCGAAACCAGTAATTGTACTTGATCCTGTAAATCCTAAATTTTTATTAATTTGATTAGCTGCATATAATGAAGCTGTATTATCAGTGTTTACTGTAGTTTGTACTGACCACCAATCTCCATCAAAGAAAGGTAAATATAAACTAGCAGATATATTTTCGTTTGAATTAACATCAGGTATAAATTTTAAAGTACCAAATCTATTTTCAGGATCTGGGATACTACCTGAATATGAACCACTAGCAAGACCACTTCCTGTATATTCTAATACTAAAGCACTCACTGAATTTTCTAGTTGGTATATAGATTGTGAAACACTAGCATCTAATGGAATTCCTGGGGCTTTAAATCTTAATTGTACTGTCTTTGGGGAATCATATCCATTGCCTAAATTAACATTAGGATCAAATGAAGATGAAATGAAAAATTTTCCTGCAGTATCAAATTTATAATTAAATACTCTTTGTTGTAAATCCCAATCTTGAGAATTATTTCTATCTTTACCCCCAAATTCATTTATTCTTAAAATAGTATCAGGAATACCATAAGAAGTAATTAAAGCTCTTAAGCCAGGAACAGTACCTTTAGTTTTAATTAAGTATGGTAAATTATGGTATAAACGCTTATATAAACGCTTATTAGCATCATCTAATGGCATTATATCATTAGATGCTGATATTTGGTTATTTATGTATTCATACCCAGTAGGTGTGTTAATTTCACCACCAATTGACCCCGTCATATTAATAAAAGGAAAGGCACTACCCGAAGGTGTAAGTCCTAAAAAGGCAGTGTATAAATCATCAGTATTAAAATTATTTGAGTATAATTTTATACCAAAGTCTTTAATAGCATCCGCTACTAAATCCTTAGAAATACCATAGTTTAAACGGTTATCGGCATTGTATTTATTACTTAAATCTTTAGTATATACCCAAGTATTATCATATTGTTGAGCAACCATATCAATAAATAACATATACTGATTATTATTAACATCATCTCTTAAATATTCAGGAATAGCATAATATAAATAATCCTGGTTATTTTGATCATAATTTGAAGCAGATAATAATTGCCCTCCATAGTTTATACTTTCTTCATCTTCACTACCTAACCAATCTACAGCCTCTGTACTATTTGATGAATATAATTTATAGGGTGGAAATGAATTTGATTTAGGCCAGGAATATTTAGATCCACTATTATAATAAAGGAAATATTCATAACCATCAAAAGATTGAAGTAAAGCATTTATCTCTTCTTGATAAACTGCTTTAGAATTTAAAACCGTTTGAGAGTTTCTAGTATCACTTGTTATACTACTTGATAAAATATTTATAGAATTAGTATAATCTTCTATTAAATTTAATTTATAAGAAAAATTCTTTAATCTTGTAGTTGCTGAACTAAAGTTTATGAAATTTGAATAATTTTCATAATTTATATTGATTTGTATTCCCTTTTTATCTATTAAAGTTTGAAGTTGGTTAGCAGAACTTGAAATATCAGAACGAACAAGCTCATTAAAATTAAACTGTTGCCCAGATTCTCCGGTTTGTTGGGTTATATTTAAATTAAAATTAGGACCCTTAATATAATTTTGACTAACACTACTAAAGGGTATAAAAGGGAATTTTACTTGATACATTTGAGGAGTAGAAACTTCCTCTACTACCCATAAAGTAGATTTTATATCAAAAGCAGATGGTAAGGGTTCATATAATTTTATTAAAATAGTGGGATCATCTGAATCCTCATCTTCTATTTTAATGTTATTGGCTATAATAGTTTGATTCTGTCCAAAATTTAAATAAAAATCAACAAAATATCCAGCTTCTTCTCTATAATTTATAAATTCTCTAACTGTACTAATTATATCAGTATTAAGAATAGTATTACTATCTAACCTAATTTCAGTTCTATCAGAAGATATATCTGTAATATAATAATTAAGATCAATATTAGAACCTAATCTGTATCTGTAAAATGAATAAAGTATACTATATGTAGAATTATCATACCCTAAATTTTTTAAGTCTAATTCAGGTGTTAATATTATATCTCCCTTAAGAACATTATAACTAGTTAATTTTAAAGTTTCATTTAAAGGATATATTAAAACGTTATTTTCATCATATACATAAAATTCAATATAGTCCGTTTCTTCATTAAATACGGTATCTAAATCTGATGATGCAATTAGTTCTTGATCACTAGAAATATATTCTTGGTATTCAAAATTATCAGGGTTTAATGCTTGTATAATTATTTTATCTTCTTCCATACTTTATTTAAAAATATCCTATTCCTGTAACGTTACTAGTATCTTCTTGTAATTCTTTTGGTGCTAAATCCCCTATATCCTGGGAAAGTTGTTCAGCTGATGTAGCTAAAGTAGATTGAGCTCCTTCTAATTCTAATTGTAATTTAGATAATTTATCCTGCATTTCCGGAGATGCACTACCTGATATGGATATTTTTAAATTTTCCATTTGTAATGAAAGATTATCAGATCTAAGACTAGCAATTTCTGCTCTTAATGCTTCTATTTCTAAACTATTATCTTCAAAATTTATATATTCACCACTTGTTTTAACTAAATATTCATGAGAATTTACTTCTCCATTAGGAGGAATGTCATAAAAAAGTTCATTATATTGATCAAAAAATTCTTCTACAGAAGGTTGGGCTATTAAATCCTCTCCTATAGAAGTAACTCCCAATTCATTAAAACTAGTATCTATAGTTTTTACATATTGAGCTTTACTAAAAACTTCTTTTGTTAAATCAATTCTTTGTTTTGCCATTATTAATTAATCACTTTAAAGTAATAATCTTCATCTTTAACTATTATACTACCATTAATTGTAGTTTTAACTAATATTTTATAATATCTTTCAGGTTGTAAACCATTCATATACACATCAAAATAATTACTAGTATTGTCACAACTTATTTGTGTAAAATTACTATCAAAATCTACAATAAACTCATTAGTATCCAAATCTTGAATAGCATAATAAGATGCTGTTGGTAAAGCATAATTAGTAGTGTATACAGATGCTGTTTGGAATGTACGAACTGGGAATTCAGGACGCACGTTTAATCTAAATCTATTAAAACTTTGAGAATAAAAAATTCCGGGGTTTTGGTCTACTCCTACATATAAATCAGTTGTTGTTATTTCATTTAAAGTTGTATCGTATGAATAATCATCCCATTTTAATTCTAAAACAGGAGGGTATATAGTATTTGTATCTACGGAATAATATTTTAATATGGGTTGTATTGATCTATTTGCTGTAAATTCAATACTATCATCCCATTTTAATATAAATCCTTGGTTTTCATATTGTAAATATGTTCCTGGAGCTATATTTTTACTACTTGAGTACCATAATTTTATTGTATCTGTAACATCTACATTTAAATCTTTACTAGATCTCATATTAAAAGTTTGCGAACCAACAAGTGAAGTTATAGATGGATTATTTGAACCTGTTAACCATGTTCCTCCACCACTATTACCTGATGTATAAGATGAGGTTGTAAAGGGTAAAATATCATCTACTGCCCACTTTTTGGATCCAGAATAAGTTTGAAATAACCAACTTGCTCCATTAACGGTCTGAGGTGAATCTAAGTATTGTCCTGTACCATTAACCCAAGATCCAGATATAGGATAAATATATACTGTTGAATTTTGAGTAATACCTTCTGCTACAGATATAGAGGTTTTTAAACTACTAGACCAGTTTGAAGAAGATATTTTAGTATCAAAAACACTATCAATTTCCACTTGATCGTATTGAATTAAACTTCTAGCTACTCTTGGGGTAGGAGTTAAAGTAATAGGATATTCACTATTTATTTCTAATAAGGCATCTAAACCTGTATTCATAGCTGGGTAGCCAGAATATATAGTTGCATCTTTAATTGGGAATAATTTATATACTGCCATAATTATAAGTTTACTACTTGTCCTTTTACATCTATATTAGGATATTTAAGTTCAAATATCATAGGATCTATTGAAGGATAAAGTACTTGGTTTTGTATTGCTCCCTCTATATCATACGCATATTTTGAATACCCTTGGGATACATCGTTTTTATTTGTTATTATTAAATTTTTTACTGTTTGTACTCCATTAACATTATCTAATGCTATGATTAAATCAGATATTATAATAGGTTGATTAATTTGAATATTATTGGTATTTAATGCTGATTTAATCACATTAATACAATTTCTTAATATATTATTATTATTAACTTCAGGTTTTGTCGTTACTTCAAATGTAACTCCTAAATTTATTACAAAAGCATCTTTTATATTAATGCTATCTCCTATCATTCTATAATGACTTAAATATGTTTTTATATTTTGTTTTAAAGTTGAAGAAGTTGGGGATAAAGTACTATCACTATTTTGACCTAAAACATATAAATCTAAAGTAGCATCTTCTTCATTAGATAAAGGTTTTTGAGCATATGCCTTAGTTACTATACCATATTTCCCAGGCATACTTAAAGTTCTAATTAAATAATCATCGGCAGTAACTGCTCTTAATTGAGTATTAGAATTAGATATTATATTTTCTCTTAATTCAGTTATAGTATCTCCACCTCTACCACCTGAAGCTGCTTCTGGATTATTAACCGCTATAGAATTTAGTACATAATCTGCTGTAGCAGAATTTAAATTTGGTTTTAAAAATAAAGCTGTAGTTTTATCATAGAAAGTTAAACTATTTGCAGGAACATTAGAAGATACACCACCACCCGATATATATTGTACTGTAATTGATGTTTCAGAGGGGGCTATACCATAAGTATTAGTAAAAATAAAATTAGTTGGGCTATAAGCTGTAGTTAATTTTTCTTTTTCAAATGTTAAGCCTAACCCAACATTATCCGGGTTTGGTATAATAATTTCAGCTACATCATTAGGATTACCAGAACCAAATTGTATTAGAGTTTGACTGGCATTTACTACTCTAGATGTAAATCTAAATGGAGTTTGTTTTGTTTGTAATATATAAGGAACATTTCCTTTATTTTGGAAATTATTAGGATCATATATATTATTATTTTTAATATCATCAAATACTAATTCCTGTGCCAAATAATTGACTTCCGAATATACATTACCATTACCATCTGTTACATTTAAGATACCACCCATTTGAGCATCTGGGATTAATAATGATGGAAATTCCTGATAAGCACCTAAGTTATATGATACTGTAGTAGGTGTTCCAGATAAGGCGTTTCTTTGTTTTTTAAGTAGGAAATATGAGGGTTCACCTGATGTTATTTGGGCTACTGATATTTCGGTTGGATCTTGTGAGCTTGAAACAGTAAAATCAATAGGATCTTCAATAGTAAAATTAATTCCTCTATCACTACTAACAGTGGTATTTGATGAAATTGAAACCGCATAGTCATAATCAGGAACATATTCATTTCCTACTTGTTTAGATGGTATTTGTTGATAAAAATCAATACGAGTTGTTGCTAAACCTGTTAGTTTAGGTTTATAACCAAACATATATGCCATTTCATATAAATTGTTATTTTGATTAGCAAATTGTAAATATGTTTCTTGTATTTGTGAATCTAGATAAAAGGATAATACATCACCTACATAAGCAGCTTGTTCCATAAACATTATCCCTGTAGATGCTTGATCAAAATCTGTATAAGTATTAGGGAAATAAGTTTGGGTGAAATTTATTAATTCATTTCTTAAATCTGTAAATCCCCTATTTGTATAAGATATATTTCTATTTGTTGCTCTATTTATCATTAGGTAAAGTTTAATTCTAATTCATCATTAATGTTAGTATTTGGAATACTATAATTTATTTTAACAGTAATAGTATTTTTATCTGGGTTTGTTAATATTACTACTTCTTCTAATAATACATTTGGAAAATTATTTAATATTTTATTTTGTATATCTTTTTTTAAATATTCTAAATCTTCTGATTCTATTTGAGTGAAAATAAAAGATCTTAAACCTCCTCCAAAGGTAGGGTTTGCAGGTCTTTCTCCTGGGTTTGTTAATAAAAAATTAATTAAATTAACTTTAATAGCATCTCTAGTTTGAAAATTAGGAGTAAATACCGCCTCTCCATCTATAGGAAGATTAAAACCTATAGCTGTACCTGAAGCTAGATCATTTGGGTATATTTGTCCTACTAAAAAAGCCATATTTTATTTTTTCATTAACCCCATTATTTGATCCATACTTACACTTCCTTCCGGAAGTTTACCATTTGGAGATGTTGTATCCATCCCAGGTGTTACACCCATAGGAATATTAGAGGTTGTTGCATTAATTGTCCCATTTGCTCCTGGCATCATTGATCCTAATACATTTTGAATATTTTCTCGCATAGCCATTCTATTATCTTCAGGCATTGGAGTTTGCATTACAGGATTCATAGGGCTAGGTGTTCCTATACCCGTTGATGGGGGTGCTGTTTTAGTTTCGATAACTGTGTGTTTAGGTGAGCGTACAGCTTCCATAAGAATATCTTTCATTTCCTCTTGGATTGCTTCTTTTACGGCTTCCTTTACAATTGTTTTTAGTTGACTTAGTTTCATACGTATATGATTTATTATAAATATTAAATTAGAATGCTTTTAAATTATTTGATTTAATGTAAAATGCAAGTTCATTAATTAGAACTTGATCTGTAGCACTAAATGATTGTTCTCCTCTAAGTTGGATAACTCCATCTGAGTTTTTGGCTATTGCTTGTCTTGGAGTGATTGATCCAACTACATTTTTTCCTTCTATTACTATGATTTCAAATCCATTTACTTTACCTACATTTAAACCTTGTTCTTCATTTACAGAATCAAGGTTTCTTATTTCTTCTCTTAATTCTACAAGAGTAATTTCACCACTATCTATTTTATCTTGTGCACATTTGCTAATTGATTCATCTATAGCCTTAAGTAAAATTCTACAAATTATTAACCCCGCTATAAGAAAACCTATGGATATTAAAAGTTGTTTATTAAGTTTTTTATTTTGTTTTTCTATATCTTCTAATAAATCATCAATTCTTTGTAAAGCAGCAACAACATTGTAAGTTATAGAGCTAGCTAAACCACCAAAATCTTTAGCTGGTGGTGTACCTATAGACATTGGGAAAACTAAACCATCAAGACCACCACGTACTGAGAGTATAGCTTGGGAAATAAGTATAAATAATGCTGCTAAACCGGTATTAACTATAATAGCGGTATATACCTGATTTATTTGTTTTATAATTTTATTTCTTCTAGCAATAGCTTCTTTTAAATTTTCAGGAGAAGGACAAACAGCATCATTTAATTGTGAAGGTTTAGTAATTGCAAAATATAATAAAATACTAATTATTACAGGGATTAATTTTTGTGTAAGTAAATTAACAACATTTTGTACACTTTTTTTTCTAGCTATTAATATTTTTTCAACTATTTCTAAACCTATACTACTAAGTCTTTGACCCGCAGCATATATAGTATTATTAATTTCATCTTTAGCTTTTTGTGCTGCAACATCAATATTAAACATTCCTTTAGTTCGAATGTCTCTTTTAATTGATTTATCTAAATTTATTATAGCAGTTGAAGCAGGTATATAACCACTTTTAGTAAAAGATAAACCTAAATCTAATATTGAAGTTAATTCTCTTTTTTCACTTGTATTACTTTCATCTTCAACTCCTACCACTAAAACTTTAACATTTACACTATAATACCCTTCGCTATCTGTTGTAGGATTTTTAGTATTCATTAACTGTTTAACGGGGGCATATAATCTAAAGTCTGTGGCTAATTTGATATCCGTATTTAAAGCAGAAAGTTCAGGTGGAGTTTTTATTCCAGCTTTTATTTCGACATTACTTCCTGGTACTTGTGCCGAGTCTATTCCTATTTTAACTTTTACCCCTCTAAGTGGTTTTGCTGTTTGGGAATCATAAACTCTTCCACTGACTGTATAATTTTCAAAACGAGGGATATTCTTTTGTTTAAGAATTTTAATTTTTTGCTTAATTTCTGCAATTTTAGCTTTTACTGTTTTTTTAGCTTCATTTATTGCTTTTTTAGAAGCACCTTTAGCTTCTTCTCCTAATCCTTTAGGTTTTGATTCGGCTAATTCCTCAGCTTTTTTTAAATCACCCATTAACCCAGACAATACTTTTGAAAATTCTTTACCCCCAATATCACCTAATATTTTTGCAAATTTAGGTTCTTGGAGAAGTTGTTTTCCTAAGTCTTCAAGAAAAGATAAGTCCATTTATATGCTTTTTACGGATTTAGATAAATATTGAGATAACTGACTTTTCATATTATCAGCCTGAATTTTTAGATTAGATGCTGTTGCAGATGTAGGACCTAAAAAGGGTTCTGTTGTTAACGAATCACATAATAAAGAAATTGCAAAAAGTAAATTATTAAAACCATCCATAAATTTATCTCCTAATATAATAGACTCACTAGCATCTTTTTCTCCTAATCTTACTTCCTTACCTTGAATAATAATATTATTATTTCTAGAAAATAATCCTATATCTTTTACTGCACTAATAGATACATTTTGGTTAGAAGTTAAAAATATACTATCAATAGATGAATTTAAAACTAATCTTCCTGAATTTAATATTATTTGGTTTGAATTATATTCCCTTAAAGATGTTGGGTTAGTATTTAATGATGGAAAATCAGGAAATTCAGTTTTAATGGGTATAGCTTGATTTGATGTTAAATAAATAGAAGATAAATCTTTATTTATATCTTCAATTATAGGTTCAAATCCTTGCTCTGATGAGTTTGTAGGTTGTCCATTTCTGATGATTGTAATAGGATTACCATTATCTCCTACTTTAGACCAATTATTTTGATAAAAAGTACTATCACTTTTTGCGGTATTACCTAAACGAATAGAATTACCAAATCTTCCCTCCATAATTACATCACCCATAAAAGGTAATAAAGGGTGAATATTACCTTTTTCTACAAAAGTACCACCAGTAGGTGGATTTAAGCTTAATTTAAATTCCTCTGTTTGTGTAGTTTTAGATACTCCAATCTCATTTTGGATATAATCTGTATCATTTTCAGGTTCCATTTCACTCTCTGTTAAGAGAGGAGTAGGTACAGCATTATGATGAGGGTGATTCCAACAACTTGTAGGTGAAATATAATAATATTTAGTAGACTTATTTAAACGTCCACTTTGTGTGTTATCGGGTAGTGAAAATATTAATAATATTTCATTTACTACTGGGTAGTTTGTTAGATGGGGAAATAAAGGGGTTGCAAAACTTACTGTTCCACTCGAATTTGGTTCATTTATACTTTCAAATTCAACTGTTCCTATACCACTCCACTGCCCATATTGTTGAAAATTAGGACTAGTATCACTTATAACAATATTCGTTACTCTACCACTTATAACTTTTCCATCAACTTCACTTAATAAAGTTGATATAGCACTGTTATCATTACCTTTAGATATGCTGTTATTTAAACCAGTAAAACCATAATTAGTTGCCATCTTTTGTTTCCTCGAAGTTTTCGTTAAGTTTATCTAACTCTTTCATTAATTCTGCTTTTTCTTCTTCCGTTATACCCATGGTATCTTCACTAGAACTATTATTAAGCGCACGTTGTACTATAGTAGCCATTTTAATTAATTGTTCATCGTTACGAACGCCAATATCCATGTATTCTTTGATAAGAGGTACAATTAAAGTTGCATCACCGATATCGTTTATTAGTGGTTTTAACTCAGATATTAAACCTGATATTTGTTTTTCTTTTTTCTTTTGATTGTTGTATATCTCTTCTAAGATATTAGAGAATTTCTTCTTCCCGAATACAACACTATCTAATGATCCCATAATATTTTGGTTATAAATATTAAGATAAAAGGGGGTTAGAATCTAGTATAACCATTCTCCAAATAAAATAAATATTGCTGTTTAAATATACCATGTAGTTTATCAGCAATTTTAGTTATTTTTGGTGTTTTTACATCTACCATTTCTCTTATATAAATGTAAAGTGCCTTTTTATTAAATACTTCTAATGTTTCTCGTTTTCTAAATAATTCTAAAATTGCATCTGCTATTTGGGCATCGTTCTTTTTAGGGAATAAATTATATATATTTTCTGATACATGGTTTACATATATGTCTACATATTTATCTAAATCACTTTTAATTCTATCATCACCCATACTGTAAATATACGATGACCCTTCTTTAGATAATTCCTCAACTCCTACATTATTAATTTTCTTTTTATAATTTTTAGTATTATATAATATTAACCAACGTTTAACTATAGTTCCAAAATAAGAATATGCTTTAGCCCCTCTAGTGGGATCAAATAAATGTATTTTAGATAACAAAAAAGTAATTATTTCATGTTGTAAATGTTCTAAATCATTTACCTCAGTATGATAAAACTTAAAAGTATGAATTATATTCTGGGTGAGTTTGAAAAAAGGATAATGAATATGAGTTTCATATATCTTACTTCTAATTTCTGAGTCAGGTTGATTGTTATATTTAACAATATAGTCTTCTGTTTCTTGAGTAAAGTAGTTTTTACTCTTAGGTCTTCTCTTTTTTGGAGCCATTACTTAGATTTAAATGCCGAAAGGTTGTTCTGTAAAATTTTAATTTCTTCAAAAAACCAACCTATTTCGTCATCACTTTTAAAAGATCCTTTTACGTCTATTTCATTTAAACGTTGAGAAGCTTTTTCAATCTGAGATGATGTACTTTCAATAAAAATATCTTGGGAAATAATAATATCTTCCGCTTTTTCATTTTTCCTTAGAAGATTAAAAGTCGTATATCCTAAGATAACGACTAATAAACTTAAAATTCCTAATGTTACTGCTAATATCATAAATTATCCAACATATTTTTTAATCCTGGACTAGATAAAGTATTTAGTGCTTTAGTTTTGGATGATTTTATGTTGCCGTTTAATGTATAATTCTTTTTTGGCGCAGCCACGCTATTTTGAGAAAACTTTGGTAACCATTCAACCTCAAATTCAATACGTGCGGCCATCATATCAGCTTGGTGCAAAATGAATGGTAGAGATGTGCGAGGTTTTGTTTCTGGCATAAAAGATTTTAAGTATTTCTCATTAGCTGAATCATACAAACCATCATGTGTCTGGATAGCTAACATTTCATTGAATGTATATTGTATCCCATGAGATTGAAGTAAAAATAATCCACGATCTGGAACAGCAGCAAATGCAATTTTTTTATTGTGCATATATTCTTCACCTAATTTATCACGTCTCCATTGATCAGTCTGAGGGATGTAAGATTCATGTTCTTCATCTCCCATTTTACCTAAATCATGGTTAATCGCCGAAAATACCAATTCTTCCTGGGTAAATGTCGTCATATCACAACCAAATCCCTCCCATACTGCGGACATGGATAAAGCTGCTTTTACTACTCTATTAACGTGATCTACATACCCACCTGGGAATGCTGAATGGTATTCTTTTTTATGTGATGCAGGCATTAAGATAATACGATCTTCGTATTTTTGGTAGAAATCAAGTAATTTCTGTTTACGATCTCCAGTAATATATGTTTCAATATTAGTGTTAAATTCTATCCAATTTGCTTGGATTTGTTCTGCTGATAATTTCATAACCTTAATTTTATTATTATAATTTATTTAATTCTGATGGTGACATTGATTCTCTTTCTACCATATCTTTTAAATCCTCTACTAAACCTTGTGCTTTACCAATATTAACCTTATATGTTTCAATTGGTGACTGGCGATTTACAATTTGAAGGAGTGTGGTTAGAGTTGCTTCTAATGTTTCTAATTTTTTAAATGCTAAATTTCTATTTCTCATGACTTATTTATTATATGTGGATACGGGGTATACCTTATACCTTTTATTACCTTTATTTCCATTCCCTTTTTATTCCTTATTTCCTAAACCTGTAATAATAATGTACGAGGGGAAGTTTGGGGAGCCTAGTTATCTTTTACTTTCTTTTAAAATTTTTTGAAATTTATGTATATGTGCACATTTTTCATACTCTTCTAACTCTTCAAAATATAAAAGTGCACTCTCTAAAGTTTCAGATAACATCTTATTATCAAAATCTAAAACAGTAAATGTAACATCCTTATCTAAGGGGTTTATTTGATTAAGATAATAAAATGCCCTATTAAATACTACATATTCAGACGCCTCTCTAGTAGATTCTACATTATAGGCAGGTTCTTCTTTTTTTAAAAATTTTTCTAATTTAGTATGAAATACAAAATGATTTACTATTAATTTAGTAAACATACCCAGTTTATGATAAGAGCTATTCTTAAAAGCCTTTAAAGAATTTTTTTGGTTTTTTACCTGTTCTTTAGCTTCTGGGGAATCATCAAATAAATCAAAAATCTTATTTTTATTCACTCCCTTGTAATTTTAGGTGTTTATATGCTTCTTTTGCAGCAACATCAAAACTTAAATCTTTATTTTCACTAATAGATGAAGTTAATGTTTGCCACTCTTTAAAAAAACCTTTACGATAAGCTTTAAATCCATACTTTTCAACAGTTTTAGAATTAAAGTCTTTCATATTTTTATTATAAATATTTAATCTTCTAATCCTTCTAATTCTAATTCAATATTCTTTTGTATTTTTTTTAATACATTATATTCTTTAACTATATCCATTTTATTAGGATTTTCTGGATGGTATCTCCATATCTCATCTATTACTGTTGATGTTGCTACTAAATCAGCAATCAAGTCTGATTTTTGGTTTGCTTTAATTTGTTCTGGTGTGAATTTAATTTCTTTCATTTTATTTAAATTTATTACCTATTAATATAATATTATCTTTTGCTTCCTCCAAACTAATATGGAAAAATTCTTTTCTATTATTAACTCTAAAAGATTTTAATTTATTATGAGTCATTCTCTCTACTAACTCTCCATTAAAACATTTATAAGCCCATTCTACTTTATATGGTGTAGGAACACCAGTAGCAGATGAAATTTGAGTTGCTCTTACTTCAGGTTCTAATTTAGTATACCCTATTTTTAAGTATTCTTTAGGTAATGAGGGATTTGATAATACATAAACCCATTGATCTCCTTCACCTTGATCGGCATAAAGCCCATACTTTTTATCCGTATAATACGTTATATCTTCCCATCCCTCTCCTCTATCACTGGGGGTTAATGTAAAATATTTAGCGTATTCTAAATCAGTATTTCCATAATTTTCACGAAGGGGGATAAACCCCTTCGCTACTTCATTTGTTATCCTTTTCATTATGCTACGAATTCTAATGCTTTACTAAACATTTTTTTATTTACGTCCTGGTCTTGCTTGAAATTTTTAATAACTCGAGCTTGACGTTTTTTACCTGATTTAGTAATATACTCAAAATTACCTTCAATAATATTTTCTTGAACACGATTAAATACTTCCCAAAGCATATTTCCTTCATCATCCTTACGTTGAGCTTCTAAAACTTCCTCAATTGCGTGTTTATCAAAGGTATTATCCGTACCTTCTACTCTAATATCTAGAAACGATTTGGCAAGATCAAACATTTGCTCTTCTTGTAATTCAACTTCTTTCATCTTATTCATTGCTTCAACAGTTAAAGGTAATCTTTCAACCATCTCTTTAATAGTATCTTGCAAAGTTGAAAAATCATAACCCATATGACGGATCTTTACATCTTCAAATGTATCTGTAGCTATAACTAAACCATTCTCACAAATCATTCTAAATAACCCAGCTGTAAATTGAAATGAATTTTTACCATCGTGAGAATTGGTAAGTAATACTTGAGGGTAAACAGTATCACCATCTTCCCCATTAATAACAACATCATTATTTCTGAAAACAACTAAATGCTTTTGAAAACCAATATTTTCACGGGCTTTAACTTCTTTAGCATCAACAACTCCCCAACCTAATAATTCCATATCTTTAATCACTTGATCAGTTGGAATGTGGGTGTACTTATCACTTGTACCTTCTGAACCAACTTTGGTAAAAATACTTGGAGCGATTTCTCTTAACTCTTCTAAACTTTTGAACTCTGAATTTGTGTAATCTAACATAACTTTTATTTATTTTAATTATTATACGTGAATATACGAAGGATAGCCCGGGAAGCCAAGCTTCCCGTGCATTACCTTTAAATTGTTTTAAATGTTTTTTTAACTAATAAACTTGGTGAAACTCTCATCATAGCACCATTTGCACCTTTAACCCCAATATTTTTAGAATTAATTTTATAAATAGTAAATGTATCATTAGGACTAACTTTTTTATGGTTAATACCAACTATATCTCCAACTTGGAAATCATCTTTAGTTGCTTTTACAACCTTATCTCCTTTTCGAGCTGTCATTTTAGATTTTAACTCACTTCCATCAAAACTGATAGTACCTAATGAGATATTACAACCATACTGCTCTTCTAATTTAGCAACTGCTAATTGAAAATCACTTCTAAATTCTTTAACATTTTGTCTATTAAACATAACCTTTATTTTAAATTAATTAATGAAACTTCGTGTCCCACTTATGTGTAAATATACGAACCTTATCCCGGGAAGCCAAGCCTCCCGTGCATTACTTTAGGAAATTATAAGAGAAATTTCTCCCGTTCCCCTTAATAAAGAACTACTAACAGCAACATTAACAGTAGGATTAAATTTAAATGAACTTTCCCCTTGAGGTACAACAACAGAAGCAACATAAGAAGAAGTAACTAAAGAATCTTTATTTATAGATACAAATTGATCATAAACACCAAGAGCATTTGTAGGTTTTCCACTAAATGAACCAGTATTGTTATCAACAGTTTCAATAGTAAAATATACACTACCAGTAGAATTATTAGTGAGAGTAAAAGTTTTATTTCCAGAAAGAACTTCAGTAGGTGTTCCATTTCTAAGTTGTGACTTTTTATATGATGCCATAATGTTATTTTATCATAAATATAAAAAAGGTACAAAACGACTCTTTCTCTTTCACATACCCACATCTATCTATACGTATATACTATATTATATTACATTATTTTTGAAAATTCCGTGGAACATTTGATTGGGGTTCGTATATTAGGGCATATAAAAGGGAAACACATGGAATTGATTTATTTTATTAGTGGAATTTTAACCGTTGGAGTAGTATATGGGGTTGTATTATTTCAAAAAGTAAAATCTTCACATACGGAATTACTGGCGAGACATCAATCACAATCAAATATCTCTTCTATCAGAAGTATAGATATAGATGAGGCAATAGAGGATCTGAGATTATTAGTGAATGATATTCAGGCGAGTATGAAGAAGGATCAATACGAGAATTTAGGTAATATAAATAAAAAGATTAGGGAACTGGAAACTATGACTAATTCAATAAATGAGCGGATGGGGGAGTCTAATAAAATTTTTAACAAAAACATTACGGATACATTGACACAAATAGCGGGGATAAGAAATAATATAAAGATATTGGGCCAAGACCCTAGTATGTCAAGTAAGTATTAAGTATATTTTTCTCGACACCAAAAGGTTTTGAAAAAAAGAAAGTTGCCATTTTTAAGTATTTTGAATTTGGTGTCAAATGGGAAAAAAGACCCCCTTTATTGGGGGTCTATAATATTAAATCATGAATAAAGAACAATTCCAAAAGTATGTTATGAACGCCCTAGGACTCTCAATAGGCGTTAGTATAGCGGTGAGTTCCTTCATCGCTATTATCATACTGTTAATTATATTATCATCTAAGATATAAGTATATATTAATCGGGGGTAGAAAATCGTAAGAACCCAATGTGTTGGCCTACATCCTTCCCTTGCGTATCCCCGCATATATGGATACCAGCGCGTATGGGCATATAACAGTATATATACGCCGGTATGGCGGCATATGCAATGTATTACATGCGTATTATTAATGTATTAAGTACGGTATAGGTAAGTATTATTCAGGGCGTAAGTACCACGTACAGAAGTGCCACCGCGGTATTTACACCCACGGTGGTAATTATTATGTTTAGTATATTACCCTATGCGATCGCATTTAGGGCATTGCTCGTCTGGATATAATGTTATGTCATCGCATTCGTCACACCAATCATCTATCTCATACATTATTGCACTTGTACACATAACCTTAATTTAATAAATTTAACATTTCATAATACTCATCTA
>Ga0209535_1001333_pt1 | contig 16900 bp, 11 predicted proteins | sample LinPmetageLP28_FD_184041 | JGI IMG/M metagenome (GOLD analysis project Ga0209535, IMG submission 184041) | Marine viral communities from the Pacific Ocean - LP-28 (SPAdes) (version 2) | ecosystem: Environmental > Aquatic > Marine > Oceanic | place: Pacific Ocean | collected 2009-08-22 | reverse complement strand
TGATCGCACCGGGGATAGCTTCTTCATACGCACGAATTGAATATTCACAAGCCTCCTTTAACATATCTTTATTTAATGGCGGCAAATATTTCATAAGGCTCATTCTATCTCCTTTGCTTCTCCCCAGCTTGGCCCGAGTTCGATGTCGCATTTGCTCGGAACGACCAGTTCGATAGCATTAATCATCAGCTCTTCGAGCTTTTTCGCTTCTTCTAGTGTATCCACCGAGAACGCAAGCTCATCGTGTACTTGAAGCATTGGCGTGTACCCTGCTTGATACACCGCCAGTGTAGCAGCTTTGACCTGATCCGCTGCGGAGGCTTGGATCAAACGATTCAGTGCGCGATAGGTGAACGCTCTTTTCAACCGGGTCGTTGGTCCATGGGCCGCGATTGCTTCAGCGCGGGGCAGTGCCTTGTTCATTTCAAACGTGGCCGGTTCCCAAAGATCAAAGCGGCACTTTCTACCTTTCAAAGAGCGTATGCTACCACTCGATCTTGGGTCGTCCAGTTTCTGCTGCACGCCCTTGGTCAGCATTTTAACAAACGGGACGCGACTATGGTATTGATCTATTAATGCTTTTGCCGGACCCTCTTCCATGCCCAGTTCGACGCACATCTTCTTAACCCCCATTCCGTACATGAGGCCCAAATTCAGTGTCTTGGCCGCCTTGCGGGGAATCTCCGCCATGGTGGCTACGAGAGAATGAAAATCAGCGTCAGGGTTATTCTTGTACTCTTCGGCAAACTCATCGGCTCCGGGCATCGGCTTGTTTTGAAAGTCTCCGTACACCTTGGCGTAATGAGTAAGGATGCGCGGCTCTTGCTGACTGAAGTCTATGCTGCACCAATACTTTTTGTCGGGCAAAAACAAACTGCGAATCATTGGCCCGAACTCGGGATGCCGCGACGGAATCTGTTGAGGGTTGGGGTTGTTCATGGAAATTCTTCCCGAGACAGTACCCCCCTGATCCGAACGGACGGCATTTATATGACTATGAATCCTCCCCTTGTGGACATAGCGTAAAATCGATTCGATAAAAGTGCCTTGCATCTTGTTTAAATCCCTAGCCTCAACGATTAGCTTGGCAAGATCCGAAGGGTGGTCGTTTAAGAAGTTTTTAGTGAAACTGGGCGCACCCTTTTCCGTCTTTGGATACTCAAGCCCTTGGATATCGAAGGCTTTGGCAATACTGGCTCCTGCCCAAATTTCTACAGGAAGCCCCGCTAAACTGTGCAACCTTTTTATCGTTTGCTTTTCTCGCTTTATAAGTTCCTGCTTGGTCCGTTCGGCACGATCCAGGTCTACTCGCATCCCGTTCATGGTCATGTCTACCCAACAGGGTAGCAAAGCCGTTTCCAACTCCCAGATTTCCCAGAGGTCTTCACGGTTGAGCAGTATTTTAAAGTGATGCCAAAGCTCTAAGGTAATCTCGGCATCGACCTCGCCGTAAGGCCCAACGTACATCGCGGGTAATTTGTACATTTCACCCTTGGGGTCCACGCCAAACTCCCTAGCCGCCTCGACCAGCGTCTTCTCTGACTTGGTTTTGCCAAGGTACTCGTAACACAACGCGTTCAAAGAGTAGCTAAAGCGATTCTCGTCGATCAGCGCAGCGGTCATCATGGTATCGATAATCCGCCCTTTAACCTCGAAGCCCATGGCTTTTATCCAACCGAGGTCATACTGCGCGTTGTGCATGATTTTGTCCGCAGAGCACTCAAAAACCTTCTTTAACCACTTGTTTAAGATACGTTTGTCCAAGTTGCCGCCGCCTACGTGAGCTACGGGGAAATAGCCTTTCCATCCGGCTATGGCAATACCGTAACCGACCACCTCGCCTTTGCCGGTAGGCCATCCTGGTCCACGTTCTTTGAGATGCGGGTCGCGGGTTTCGACATCGATAGCGATTTCATCAGCTTCCCAGACGTCAGGGAAAGGGTGCTCCGGTGGTAACCAATCCGATTTTGGCGGGAACATCGCCATTTGAAGCTTAGTGCTCACGGGGCTTGCCGTTTAATTTTTCAGGTGCAAGCACCGTCTCTCGTAAAATGGCAATCTCAAAATGCTTACACGTTTCGCAATACCAACCTACTCGTTTGCGATCCTCCATGTTCAATACCTCTCCCGCTTCTGCTTGGCACTTGGGACATTTTATGACGGACATCTCGTCTTGTTTCATATGATATAAGCCCTATCGTAATTCTCTGGTTCAACAATAAATAAATTCTGTTTGGTTCGGGTTACCGCAACGTAAAAAACCCGATGGATATCTTGTGGATGAGCCCCTCGCACACTGCTTTGAATGGCGGAACTGGTCAAATCGGTAAAGAGTACTACATTCTCAGACTCTCCGCCTTTTGTGCCGTGGATGGTGGACAATTTGATGCGAGGCTTGGCATTAAACTTCTCGCCCCTGCGCAGCAAAGCGGTAATGTAGGCTCGTTCCCTGTCGGGTATCCGGTCTAAAGCTTCTGACCAGATCATGTCTTTAGTCGCTAGAAGGCCGTGCTCGTTTTTGAGGGTGTCAAAAGTAAACGTCTCCCCGGTCAAAGTCTTCTTGCCCCGAGCAATCCGCACCCCATTGCCGCTCATGTAGGTGTACAGCGTTTTGGCGCTGGTTAAATCCACCGTGCCGCCCTTACAAAGGTGATGCCAAGTGTTAACGCCGGTAGAGAGCTTGTCTGAAATGGACCTTGAGCCGTTGCGCTCGTACAGGTAGCCCATCATTTTAAAATGCAAAGATACGTCAGACAGCATGAAGTTGGCTTGGGCCATGATCAGCCATTCGCCTTCACTGAAATCTAACTCGTACAAATCGTTGATGGTGCGCACCGTGCCTTCCTCGTCTCTAGGCAGATACTCTTTGGGGAAGCGTTGCCCTCCCTCGGTTTCTACCCGCTTAATTATACGGTTAGCAATGCGGTGTACAGATCGGGGAATGCGATACGATTGTTTAAGCACGTCGCTGCCACAGTCTAGGTTGATAAGCGTCTCAGCATTTGCGCCAGCCCAGCGGAAGATGCTTTGATCGTCGTCACCGGCTATGTACATTTTCTTACTGTGCCGATCTAACCCATAGGCAATGTCCCATTGCAAAGGGGATAAATCCTGCGCTTCATCTAAAAAACAAAGCTTAAACTCAGGGGTCATTCGATCAATGTTTTGAGCAAACAACACCAGCATATCAGTGTAGTCCAGTAACCCCTTGATCTCTTTATACTTTTGATAGCCCCGCGCCACGTAGTCCACTTCATGCCAGGTATATTCCATCGTGGTGTCATTGTACTCAGCGTCGAGCGGTCTTTTTTTAAGCTTGGATAAGTTGATAATGTTGAGGATAGGGTTTTCTTGGTAATGGGTTTGAGCGTCCTCAAAGTCGGTGCGCGAGGACACCATCATCATAAAGCCTAGTTCTTTCCCCAACTCCTCGTAATTCTTTTGCTGCATTAGGTTTTCCGGCTTAATGTTCAGGAGCCGAAAAGCAAGCGAGTGGATGGTGCGAAAGAAGTAGAGGTCTGTCTTAGGGTTAAGATCAAACCGAGCACTGGCCCGTTCTTTGGCCTCGTTAGCCGCCTTGCGAGTGAAAGCAAAGAAAGCAATCTCTTGCGGGGCTATGCCCTCTTCCAAAGCTTTGTCCACCATGTCGAGTAGAGTAGTGGTCTTGCCTGTACCGGGAGGCCCGAAAATCTTAAACATCCTTGTTGACGTTCCTTATACCGCGAAAGCCGTAGCCCTTATCGTTAGACACGCCTTTGGGTATCTTCCTTATTTCCCCACCTTTTGCTAGGTACTTGGCTATGTCGGCAGCCAACTTATCCCTAAGTTTTTCATGGCTAGTCATTAAAACGGGGTCCTATCGCCAATTGATCCTAGTGAAGCGGTGGCAACTCCGCCGTGATGCGTTTCGTAAGCAGGGATTACCCATACCCGTGTGGCTTTGCCCTTAATCTTCAAGCTTGTCGCGTTACCGTTGATGTCGCGCAATCGCTGCGCAATCTTATGAGACTTGTATTCAAAGAATTTGTTCTTGCGTAGGTAAGCCTCGAAATCTTTCAACCGAAAGTAAACGAGGTCGTTTTCGTCATCGGTCCATGGGCGACGGAGGAGGATTTCTTCTCGACTCTCCGCCTTCTGCATAGCCGTGCAAAACTCTTCAAGAAACTCGTAAAACTGTCCTTGTATGCTGGCGTCCTCGGATACTTCTACAATACTGCCGTCCGTTTCGCTCATGTCGGTTAACAACTGATTTATACGCGCTTCCCAAGTAGGTTTAGGCATCGTGCGGGGCATAAAGTTCAATTGTTCTACGCAAGAGCGTTGAAAAGCGGCTTGCATCATAAGGCCCTCCGTATCAAGCTCCAGAGGCGTCCCATTGACGTCTAAGAACCACACCGGGGGATTACTATTGTACTTGCGAAGGTTCGCTATCTCGGCTCCTGCGACCCCTACTTCGATGCCAAACTTCCGAGTCCGGCACACGTCCGAGTTACAGTAAGAGTTAATCGGGGCATCCTTGCATTTGTAAGTGTAATCCTTCTTCTGCAATTGTTTGGCTACCAGGTTAACTTCGGTCAAGGGTAGCGGCGGGACTAGATACTTGGCGTTGTACACCAAGATTTCGGATTCCCATGAATCGGGGTACGCTTTGCGCAGATACACGCCGATGTTGAAGAGGCCATTGTTGCGGCCGCCTTCTGAAATTTGTTGTTTGCACAGCGTCTGCAAACACGGAGGGCCGTCTTTGACAGGCGTGTCTGGATCATCTTCTATCGTGAGGGACTGAACCTGTTCAGGGGTTTGCACATATTGTTTATGCAATTCAAAAAACTCTGCCAGCGTTGCCGATTGTCCATCGTCTTTGATGGGGTAACGCAACCCCTCTTCGGCGTCAAAGAGCGGCATATTAAGGAAATTCCCGACATCTCCGCGCTCTAAAAACAGCTTCACCTGTTTGGGAAATATCTCACAATCGCCATATCCAAGCGCCGCAGCTATGTGCTGAAGCACCTCCTGCATGGCTTTAGCGGCAATCCAATCGGTAGTAAAGAGAAACAGGTGTGCTCCGCCCGACTTGCTTCGACAGACCACCAGAGGCAGCTTCATGCGTCGAATCTTGTCGAGGACAGCTTTATGATCTAACGGATACTGGTCAACGTCGATACAACCCCACTTACAGGAGTTGTCCTCGTTGATTGGAATAATCCCAATCGAATCGCCTTTGCCAGAAAGATGACCCTCCCAGTGAGAGAGGGTCCGAGGTTCTTTCACGACCGAGGCTTTCCCTGCCTGTTTTCCGTTTGTTTTGGTGCGGTCAATTTTGTACGTGCCATAAGCAAGCTTTAGGCCATCAAAGATCTCCGCAAATCGCTTTGCGTCTGACATGACCTAAAACGGGATATCAGAATCATTAATCGATTCTCCTTCTGATTCTTGCTCATGCTTAACTTCGACATTCCCTGCGGCAATGGCGTTGCGAAACATCTTGGCAGTAGCGTAAATGTTCATCTCGTTGTCGTCTTCCATGTTCAGCATACGATCTAAAGAGATACTCCAGCCATGCCACTTACCATAGTCATTTTCTTCAGGGACAATTTTGAAGTTATAGATGTAGGCAAAACGGGGCGGATTAAACGGCCCTTTGGCTCCAATCAAAACCTGCGACATCACCATTGTGTTTAACGCCTTAGATTTTTTAAGCTGCGTAGATTTCATGCTAATTATCGCGCTGCTTGCTTGCATTGTTTCAGGATCAAGCACTAAACAATAATGTTGGTGATTATATTCAATGTAATTGCCGCCGCCGTCCACTATTACATCTTTATTGTTACTGTTCCGTTCAGTTTTGGGACACTCTTTTTCGGATTTAAAAATGTTGATGGGACCGTTTGTTTTGCCACGTTCCTCGGGCCATTCAAGCCATGCTGGCTCAAAGTAAACGGGCACGATCTTCAAAGGCTTATCTTTTTTGTACACAGCGAGAGTCACGTTGTTCCAGACGTCTCCTTTAATTATCCCTAGGCTTTCATCATTATCATTGGCAATTTTAAGAAAAGGGATCTTTTGATCTTCAGCCCTCATACTTTCTTTAAACTGACTGCTATCGTCCTCAAAAGTCGAAACGGTTGACGGGAGATTACTCTCAGTCTTTGCTTCTACTTGTCCTACTTCTACTTTTGCTGCGTCTGCTTTAGCCATTTTTAGCTCCTTTTATTGTCGCACGTTGGCCTATGTAGGCCCCAAATAAATCCATTGGAAAATCGTCCCCCGCTTCGACCCGCTCTCTGACAAAAGCCTTGAGCGTGCTAGGGTGGACGTCTCGTTTTTGTGTCACCGGAAGGCCCTGCGATTCTGCTAACTTTACAAAATCAACCGCCCTATCATCTTCGCCACGACCAAACTGACAGGAAGTGACGTTCTTGATGATGTCGTCATGTCCGTTAGTTTTGAGCCAAGCAAAAGCTGCATCTCGGCTATCGACTTTGATGTGCGCCCCGTAGGTAGTTCGTAGCTCTACCTTTGAGCCGTCTTCAAGAGTAAAGTCTCGGACGCCAAGTTCTAAGATTAGGTTAGGAAGGTCTTCGTCGGTGAGTTTTAAAAGCTCTGCTTTCGCCTTTTTTGCAAGCAATTCAAGGTTTTGCAGTTCTTCTTCTTTTTGCCGCACAGCCCGAGCGATCTCAGCAACTGTGCGCAGCCCATCTGTATTCAGAGACTCAATATCGGAACCTTGGGCATCAGATTCCAGCTCATCAAAAAAATCATTCATTTCATTCTCCGTGTTTAAAGTACCTGTTGGGCACTTGGAACGCACATAATATTCGTATATTATCGCGTATGCAAGGAGAAAATTAATGACTTATGAATTTAAACTAGAGCCTTATGCTCACCAGAAAGAAATCTTCGAGACGACTTGGCAAAAGCAGTGGTACGCCTTCTTTTTAGAAATGGGTACGGGCAAATCGAAGATTGCAATCGACACCATGGGTTCGCTTTTTGAAAACGGTGACATCGATACAGCACTTATAATAGCGCCCAAAGGGGTTTATGACAACTGGGTTAAAAAAGAAATTCCTGCCCATCTGCCAGATCGAATTAAAACAAACATTGTGCGTTGGAATCCGGCTTTTACAAAGGGGTTCAGAGCAAGCATGAACAAGCTGGCTGTCCCAGAGGAGCGTGAGCCGGGGACCTTGAGCGTCCTGGTGATGAACGTGGAAGCCTTGAGCACGGCCAAAGGTTCTCAGAGCGCAGCGTACTATCTGCACTTAAACCCAAACAATCTAGTGATTGTTGATGAAAGCACCACGATTAAAAACCACAGTGCCAAAAGAACCAAGACGGCTTTGAAACTGGCGCGGCAGTCTAAGTATCGCCGCATCCTGACCGGTAGCCCCATCACCAAAGACCCGATGGATCTTTTTGCGCAATGTGATTTCTTATCGCCTAACGCACTGGGGTTCAAGTCCTATTACAGCTTTCGGGCTAGGTATGCGGTTTTGATGAAGCAGCATAAGAAGGGCGGTGGTCACTTCCCCATGGTCGTGGGCTTTCGTAACCTAGAAGAATTGGGCAAGAAGTTAGAGAACTTTAGTTCTAGGGTGCTCAAGAAGGACTGCTTGGATTTGCCTGAGAAAATTTACTTACGACGTGAAGTGCCGTTGACGACGGAGCAAAACAAACTGTACGTGCAAATGCGGGAAATGGCATTGGCAAAGATACGTGACGGAATTTTGACGACCACCAACAATATTTTGACGCAGATAATGAGGCTTCAGCAGATAACTTGTGGGTTTGTGCAACCGGACGACGGTCCAATCGAGCCGATTAAAAACAATCGCATACAGGAACTTCTTGATATCCTTCAGGAAACTAGCGGCAAAGTGATTATTTGGGCGACGTTTACCTACGATATCCATCGCATACATAGCGAACTTAGTCTGGCCTACGGGTCTGACTCGGTAGCCATGTACTACGGGGGTACACCGCAGGATGAGCGTCAAAATATTGTCGAATCGTTTCAGGATAAAGACAGTCCTTTGCAGTTTTTTGTAGGGCAACCGGCTACGGCTGGATTTGGAATCACCCTTACCGCCGCACATACGGTTATCTATTACAGCAATTCCTACGATTTAGAGAAACGGGTGCAGTCCGAGGACAGAGCGCACCGCATAGGGCAAGACCAGCCGGTTACTTACATCGATATTGTTAGCCCAGACACTGTGGATGAAAGGATTCTTGAGGCGTTGACCAAGAAAGATAAGACCGCAAGTAAGGTTCTGGGAGAAGAGTTTAAGACGTGGATTTCTTAGCGCGGGGCTTTGGCTTAGACACTAACTGTCGTATTTCTTCGATCATGTCTTTGAGTTCTTCAATGCTAGATTCAAGGGCCATTACTCGTTCAAGTAAATCCAGCGCGTCTTGTCCCTCGACTTCTATGAGAACTCTAGGCATCTAACTTAACAACGACCCGATGCCTTGTTGCGTGCGAATGAGGCTGCTGGTGATATCGTTAGGGTACATAGCCGCAAACTGAGCCCGAGTGTCGGGGTTAGCTGGAGCTTGGGCCACGGGCGGTGGAGCTTGAGGGGGTGGCATTTGAGGCAGGAACTGTTGCGCTTGATCGGTCATGGCTTGGGGTGAAGGTTGACGAAGGGCTCTTCTTTTTAGCCCTGCTTCTTCGCCCGGTGTCAAAGGTCTTGAAGGATTAATTAAACCTGTAGTTGTCCCCTCCGCCCCTCCATCTTCTTGTACTTCTGCCATAATTTCGGAGACGGTTGGCAAAGAATCTTCTCGCACTCCAGCCCCTACCAACAAACTACGGGCTGCGGTAACCGCTTTTGTTGCTAACGGTAAATCGTTCATGTACTCAAAAACAGTCGGACCACGTTGTCCTCGGGATTTTCTTTCTAGCCCTAACCCTATAAGCTTCGACATATATTCCGGATTAGTGAGAGCTTCCATGTATACGTCTTTAAATTGCGACCGAGGAACTTTGTTAAATAAACTTTGTAAAGCGCGGGAACCAGCCGAAGCAGCAATCAAACTACTTTGACCCATGCCTCCTGGTAATAAACCCGCCATTTCAACACCAAGGCGTGCGCCAAGTATTCGAGTAACTAATTCTGTTGACACTGGATTACGTGCATACAAGTCCGCCAACACTTGAAATTTATCATCGCCCTCTAAAGTTTTTATTTGCAATAAAGCGTTTTCTATATTCATCGCTTCATCAACAACTATTTGAAAATTACGAAAAGCCTTTTCATCAACAATGCCTTCCTCTTTTAAAATCTCTAACGGACTTGGCGATCTTCGTCCTGCGTTGGATACCATTGAGTCCAGCTCATCAATTTGACCCGGTATAATAGGCTTGTTCATAAAGTCGTTAAATTTTATAAACGAAAAAGGCTCACCTGGAACATCCCCACGGCCATAAACAAAAGCTTGTCCCACCGTTGCGTCAAACAAAGATTTGCGCAAGTCACTAGGGGTGTATTTTTTAGCGAGGTCAAGCGCGTCTATGTCATCATCTGTTACCCGAGAAATATTTTTAGCGACTGCCCTAAAATCGATGATAGGGTTATCTGGACGGTTGTTGGGCTCTCCAAGTAATCTACCGATAGCGTTAGGAGGGTTATTTCGCATAGGAATCCCTCCGGTCAGAAAAGCAAACAAAGGGATTTGCTCATGCGCTAACTGTGTTCTACGACTAGCCGCATCGCGTGTAGAATTAAACAAAGCCCCTCGGGTTTGCATATCCCTCAAATCTTCTAGTAAAGGACTTTGTCGTATCTTTTGACCAGTTACTTCGTCAGTTACTTCAGTAGGAGGACTGATTCTTTCTATTAAGTTTATATTTTGTTCGTCAGCCAACCAACGATCAATTCCCGCTTGGTCTGGAGTGCCGTCGGGTCGAGTATATTTTCTAAAAATTGCGCGTAAAGTTCTTTCTTCTAGTTGGCGTAAAGTATTTTGACGATAAGGAAGTTTATTTAAATCTTCAAATAATTCATATTCGCCGCGTTTAGCGCCTTCTTGAGGTATAAAAAATTCGTTTTCAAAACCAGGAACATTGTTTTGTTGAGAGTCCACGTAGACATTGCGTAAATTTTCAGTGCCTATGTCACCTTTAATTAGTTCTGTTTCTAAAAAACTCACCGCATTATCAATATCTCGTAAAGCTAAATTAGCAACCGACGGGTTACCACGCAGCACTCGGTTCATAAACATTTCTGGGGGACCGGTGCGTTTGACGGTGGTAAATAATTGACTAAAAGTGTTATTAAAAGATTCACTAAAAGCCATCGCATTCTCTAAATTGCGGCGTGCAACTCCTTTTTCATCAGCAGGGAGTTCCGATAAATCTTTTCTAATAGCCTCTTCTAAAATGCCGAGACTTTCGGCTAAACGGGTTTCCCCCATTGGTCCGGGTTTTTCGTTGGCTATGGCTTCTAAAACTTGGGCTCTTAAATTTTTTAAATCCCGAGAATAAATTTCCTCGGGTAAAGGCAAACGTCTTGCGCCAGTAGCCGTGGCTGTTTCTTCGGCTGGGCCGTCAGCGGATTGAATAAATCGCCCTTCAAGTAACCCGCCTAATCCAGCGTCTCTAACCTCATCTTTTATTTCTTCTACACTACTTTCAGCAAATTCAGAAAGGTCCTCTGGATCAGTGCTGTTGTTATCTAAAACTTTTTTCATGTCATCGATAGCTACAGCAATACTTTGATAATTACTGCCAGTATCTAGTCTGCCGGGTTGACTCAAAATAGCGTTATCTAATTGCAATTTATCAAAAGCTTCAATTAGATTTTCAGCTTTGGTGCTATATGAATTTGGTATTCGGTCATAAAAGGCTTTTTCTTGTTGCCGTGCTGAATCAATTACCGACGTAAGGATTTTATTTAATTCAGCTTGTTCATCTATAGGTTCGCCTCCCCGAGTAGCTCGGTTAGCTGAATTTTGATATCGCAAGAGAGCGTTACTTACAAACCCTTCCATTGCCCGATCAAAATATTGGCCCCTTAGTTGTGCATAAAGCCCTAAAGCTTCAGGAGTATTTAATTGCAGCAAGCCTCCCATCATTAGTTCGAGTTGATTTAAATTACTTAAAGCACTGTTTTGAACACGACGTCCAAACCCAGAAGGGTCATTTTTAATTGCATTTGCTTGCATGATGGCAAGTACGGGGTGGCCGGTTTTCTGTGCGCTGGTAGGGTTACCTGGGTCATATCCTTCTTGAATTAAAAACTTTTGTAAAGGGCTGTTTTCACCTAAAGTTTGTTGCAATATTTTACCAAGGTCGTCCGGAGCAGTCCCTTCTTTCGCCAATTCGTCAAATAATTTTATAAATTCGTCGGCTACTAATTGTTCTTGACCTTCTTTACCTTTACCAAAAAGGCTACGCCTCCACATATTTATACCGGAGGGAATTAATTGTAAAACACTAACTGGATTTACTATAGATGCCACCACTTCCACACCCAGTCGCCCCATTGAAGGGTCAACCGCAGTCGGGTCCATACTTCGGCCAAATACATAACCTGCACCTCCACCACCAACCGTAGCTGAACTTTCCACTAAACTAGCCAATACTGGGTTGCGACGTGAGATGTCAAATCCTGATTCTAAGACTCTACCTCCCCCCTCCGTGACAAACCTCATTACTGGACCGGCATAAGGCGTTTTCTTTATCCCTTCAAATAATAAATTTTCACCAGCTTTTGCCATTGCACCCGGATTTGCTGCAAAAGGAGCCATTATAAAAGGAGCGCCTCCCATAAATTCGCCCGTCATTTCTGGGTTTCTTCTACTGGGAAAAATTCTAGTTCCATCCCCCGCAGCTTCTTGCATCATCGCAGAGGTTACGGCAGCAGCAGCTCCCGCCCCCATTACTAAGAAAGGATTACCAGTAACCGCACCAGCGCCCATCATCCCCAAAAGTCCTGCACCAGTGTTCATTGTTGTTTTAGCAAGTCCTGTTGCAAAAGCTTCTTTTTCTGTGGGCAGTGAGTAAAGGTCATTGGTCGTTGGGTCACGGGCTAACCTTGTGATGATTTGCTCATCGGTCATAGTTTCTTTTAGCTTAGTGTACGCAGCCGCTGGGTTTTCAAATCTTTGCCCATAAACTGCGTGAAAAGCTATTTCGGGAACAGTGTATGGCTTAGAAAGTCCTTCGCCAGTGTAAAGAGTATATATGTCTAAAGGTTGCGGCTGGCCTAGTACAATCTCGCCCTCTGGAGAAAAACTTGAAAACTCAGGCGCTGTTTGCAACTCACTTCTTACATCAGCAAGACGTTGAGAACTTGGAGATAAAGGAGGGGTTATATTCTTAGGGTTTAAACCCGCAAATAAATTAGGTGCTTCAGCCACGCGGTCCTCCGCTTGCGGTATTAAAATCTGATTGGAAAGCAGAATTAGGGTTAAGATCAATTGCGCTAAAATCAATCGGGTTTATTCCTGTAAACTGGTTTAATACCTTAATCAGTTTGGCAAGTTTTTCTAATTCTTGAGAAACGGAAGCAATTGTCTTTTGAGAGTCTCCGTAATCTTTCGCTGTTTGATATACTCCGCTTTGTTGTGCGTCTTGCTCAGTTCTAACTGTCCTTAATAAATCGTCTGCTACATCTTGAAAAGCATATTGAGCATCGACAGGACTACCAAACGGGTTGTTAGGAGTAGGTATTTTGGCGAGATATTCCCTGCGTAAAGCCACGCTGTCTCGCAAACCCGGAGCCATCATATAAGCCGACGTTATACGAGTTTTCATTCCATCAACGAAGCGTTGTGCAGCGGCCCTGTCAACATTGCCTTCAGTGCGAAGGGTAAATAAATTTTGTAAAGGGCTGACAACTTCCCCCATAAGAAAACCGCCTGGACCAAATAAACTTGGAGCAGCGTTAATAGCTCTATCTTCAAACTCTTCAGAAAAACTTGTGTCTAACCCAGAAGCCAAAGTTTCAATTAAGGTGTTTTGAGGGTCAGGCGTTGCCGCACCGACCGGCGCTGTCCCGGTTCCTTGCGGAGAAATGCCCTCTCTTTGCTCAACTGCCGCTTGCCAAATGGGGGGAAGATTACGCGGAACCATGTCGTATACTGTCTTTTGGAGTATTGGATCAAAACGATCTACGGGCATCGGATCTTGAGCTTGCATAATAGCTAATTGTATTCTGGCATCAAACTCAGGCCCTCCAGTTCCTGCTGCATAAATTTTTGCGTTATCTGCTGTTAACAAGCCTAACAATTGTGATTGCGTAGGCCCTCGAATGGCAGCTTTTGCTTCTTCTTGAGCTAGTGCGTATCTCGCAGATTCTTGCGCAGTCCGTCTGGCAAGGGCGTCTTGCAATGCAATTTGACTCAATTGGGTTTCGCGTTGTATTTCAGGGGCACGCGCTTTTGCCACATCCGTTAGAAAGCCTTGCCCAACCTGTCCAGCTTTTTGAAAAAAGTTGCCTTCAAGGTCTTCACCCGTGCGAGGGTCTTTGTTAGCCGCCAAAGCTATAAATCGATCAAACATATTCCCGTAGATAGCCGATCCTTGCAGGGCTCGTTCTTGATCAGTCATCCCTATAATTTCTCGCAACTCCTCCCGAGTGCTTTTGGCTTCTTCCCCTAAATCTAATGTCCCTAAATCTAATGCCATAGGCGCAGTCTCAAAAGGACTGCTACCTGTACGCAACTTTGGGACGGCACCTCCAGTGTTCATAGGAACAGGTGGGGGAGGTGAACCGGCCATTAGCTCACCTACGCCCATTCCCATCGGTGCTGCTCCCATCGCATCGTCCATCATCACGTCACCGGTCATCCCTTCCATCAGATTCCCAATACCTTGATCGACTGCGCCTTCAGAAGCCATTATGATGGCTGGTTGCGTAAGGGCCAGAACCGAAGTAGGCGTAATCGCCGCATCGTTTGGACCTACGAATGTTGCTAGTTCGTCGTATCGTTCCTGCAAGGGCAGTTCATTACCGCGCATTGCATCAATAAGTTGTTTGGGATTATCAGCAGTATCAATTGCCGCTTCTTGCTGCATCGCTATGTCTGCACCCAGAGCCATGCCCTGTTGCTCCATGGCCGCTAGTTCGTTGTCCATGGCCGCTGGAGGAGGTTCCATGGGCATTGGGGCAGCACCCATGGGCATTGGAGGGCCACCCATCATCGCAGGGTCCATCATCGCGGCTACCCCACCGCCATTAGCCATACGATTCATTTGGCCGCGCAGGTAATCTTTTTCGCGTAGCAGTCTGCCGTATTCTTCCCGAGCGTCCATGCGCTGGCGTCCCCCGCCATGGGTCTTCGGCGCTATGCGGTATATCTCATCGTCTACATTACGGATAGTACGCTCGTCATGCACCATGCCGCCACGGTTGAACATAGGTCGTGAAAGTACACTCATGGCATTATGCTCCCTAGTCCTTGCATCGCCCTCGATCCCGCGTAAGCCGCGCCGCCTAGTCCAATTAATTGTTGAAAAGGAGAAGCACTTCCCCCTCCTCCGCTGCTGCTTGTCATCGTTTGTTGACCGCTTGGAACGCCGCGAACCATGTCGCCCATAAACGCCAATGTCTGGAACGGTTGATTACGCGCATCTGTCTGTGTCATCCGCTTCGCATCGAGTCCTGCTTGCTGGATACCTCGCTGTAAACCGCCAATCCCGCCCAGTTGTGCAATATCACGGCCCAACATAGATTGTGTTGCTTCAGCTAACGCACCCTGCTGTACTCCAATATTGGCCCTTTGTTGCGCCAGATTACCGTAGCCGGTAGCCATGCCTTGTAAATCTGTTCCAATGCCCCGCATTTGATCGATGTCGCCTTGGCTCAATTGCCCGTATTGCAACCCTAAATTGCCTATCCCTTGAGAGGCCGCTTGTCGCCTGTTCTGAGTGTTTTCAAAAGCAGTTTGTGCTGCATTACGTGCTGACTCATAACCCGACGCTCGTAACTGGCTACCGATTCGAGCCTTCTCCCGCTCCATATCTCTAGCCGATCTTGTCGCCATTAAACCCGAACGTGAACCGCCAAATGCACCGCTAGAGACAGCGTTTGCAGCTAACTGTTGTTGCTGCGCCGCTGCTTGTTCATCGATATCGCCTTGGGCAATATCAATGACCTGCTCGGTGTAAGGGTTCATAAACGCATCGGTTTGCGCAGGATTAAAAGTTCCCGCGCTCGACAGAAACCCTTCTCCGGCTGCGGTTTGATACTTGTAAGGAATTTCACGTAGCTGTTGTGCTAAACGTCCCGCTTCTTGAGCATACTGTTGCCCTTGGGCCATGGTCGGTACGGCGGCATCTCCGAAAAATTGATTTGAAGCCCCAAGGTTGCTGGCACTTTGTTGCAACAAAGGCATATAAGAGCCCACGCCCTGCTGCGCCATCGAGGCGGCTTGTTGTTCAAACGGCGATAGTTCTGCAATCTGATAACCGGGGGTCTGAAACCTTGGATCAAAAAGAGCTTTGTCAGTAAGTTTTTGACCCGCCTCTAAAAGCCCCAGTTCATAGGCTTCTATTTCTGGCGTGCGTTGCGTTACTTGATATTGAGTCTCTGCCATTAGGCTGCGCCTTCAAAGTTTCGCATCATGTCATACATTCTGCGCATACCGTTTTGACGACTGCCACCTCCTGCGCCGCGCACGGCTTGAGCAGTCATTACGAATTCTCCATCGGACAGCATAGCGGGAATATCATCGGACGTTCCTGTCCCAGGACCCGCTATCGCGCCATCTCTTCGTGGAAAAGCTTGCCCTCCATCGGCCATGCCGGGAGGCTTATAAGGGCCATATGTGCCGTAACCGTAGCCGTATTGAGAGGGGTTGGACCTAAACACGTCCATGGCAGAGCGGGAATCAAAAAAATCAGGGACACCGCCTTCTTCGACCTCTGGGCTCGATGCCGATAGAGCCGCATATCCCAAAGCGGCAGGGACAGCGTATCGGTTAAATAAACCACCTTGCGCATCTTTTATTGCCTTGTCTTGCAGGACTTGAGGCAGGGCTGCAAATTTAGTCGTAACTTCTTCGACAGCCACGTCTGGCCCTAAATTTAAAGCATCTCGCATTACAGCCACGTCATCTGGTCTGCTTGGCAGCACAAACTCTTTAACATCCCCTAAAACTTCTTGAAAAGTTCCACCAGGAACATTTTGTTGGTCGGTAAAAATGTTAGTAAAACGGTCAGTAATACTCGGCGTTTGTGTTTGAGCGTTTAAATTGGATAATACATCTGTGGCTTGTTTACCCGCATTATCGCCGAAAATCAAATTTGGCATATTTCGAGCTTCACTTTTGACGGCTTCTCGCGTAGCGGCGGTTATTGAAGCGGGGTCTACCGTCGGGGGTGGTGATGCTTGATTTGTTATATCCGACACACCCTCTACTAAGGCTGGTCTATCGATGGAGGGCTGTGGAAGTTTTACCTTTGTAAGATCAGGCGCTCCACTAGCTTGTTCGCCAACAGCAGATACGTCTGCTGCTGGTCCTACTACAGATTCGGATACTCCGACAGGAGCCGGTACAGACGTGTCTTCTACGCCTAACATCTCAGCCAGTTTGTTAGGCTTTTGATTATCTAAAGCAAGATTCTGACTGCCTGTAATACTTGCGCCAACGCCTTTTTTGAAACCAGCCACGCGCTCACCAAACGTAGCCCCTTCACCCGCTTTAGCAAACCCTTGAGCACCTTTAAGGATACCCGTAGTCAGTGCCGCAATACCCGCCGACTTAAAAGCGTCTTTGGTCGAAGCTCCATAATACTTAGCGTTTAAAAAGCTAGTCGCTGCCGATGCGCCCATTGGCCCAAGGATCGGGGTCAAAACAGCTTGTACTATTATAGGGATAACTACTTTAAAAGCTTTTTTTGCGGCTTTCTTTAGCTTTGTCCAAAACTTTTTAAGGAAAAACTCAG